>Ga0070741_10000285_pt1 | contig 193150 bp, 193 predicted proteins | sample Coa_R1_4_FD_66440 | JGI IMG/M metagenome (GOLD analysis project Ga0070741, IMG submission 66440) | Surface soil microbial communities from Centralia Pennsylvania, which are recovering from an underground coalmine fire - Coalmine... | ecosystem: Environmental > Terrestrial > Soil >... | reverse complement strand
GCGGCGATGTGTTCACCAAGGATGTCATCGAGACCTGGCTGGAGTACAAGAGAAAGGCCGAGGTGGACGCCATCCGGCTTCGCCCCCATCCCTGGGAGTTCGCTCTGTACTTCGATATCTAGAAAGGTAAACTGATCCCGTGGCCGCCTCGAAAACAGGCGGCCACGGCCCCCAATTTCGCTCGAAAGGGGAAACGATGAAAAGAATCGAAGCGATCATCAAGCCGTTCAAGCTCGACGAGGTGAAGCAGAAGCTCACTTCCGCCGGCATCACCGGTATGACCATCACCGAAGTTAAAGGCTTCGGCCGCCAGAAAGGTCACACCGAGCTTTACCGCGGCGCCGAATACACGGTGGATTTTCTGCCGAAAGTGAAACTGGAAATCCTTGCCGCGGACGATCTGGTGCCGAAGATCGTCGAAACGATCTTGGAATCTGCTCAGACCGGCAAGATCGGCGACGGTAAAATCTTCGTCACGCCGGTGGAGGAAGTGATTCGCATCAGGACCAACGAACGGGGCGAGGACGCGATCAACTAACGGCACTCTATTTTCTTTCCCAATAAAAAGCGGTGACGACGGCCCTGCGGTCGCCACCGCTTTTTTCCCACTGACTTTTTACTTCTCTAGTCTTTTTCTCCCGGCTGCTTTCCCGGTTCGAAGCCGCCGACTTCGTGATAGAGAACTTTCTTCTCCTCCTCGAAGGCGCGCACGGTCGGGACTTCGCCCGGCAAGCCGAGCTTTTTCCACTCGCCCGCAACTTTGTCGTACATCTCTTTGCGCAGTGCCGTGCGCTTGGAGAACACCGGCAAGTGACGATGTTCTTTGCATGCGTTGATGAGCGCCTTGGATCCGTAGGGCCGCTTCTCCGGCGGATTCTGCGTCGGATCGAGCCAGGTGCTCCACGTGTTGCGCAGCACGTCGATGTCGTCGATCGGATTGCACCGGCTGCTCATCGCCCAGATCACCTGATCCATATCGGTCGGATCGATATCTTCATCGACCGCGATGATCCACTTCGTGTAATAGGCGCCGCCGGGAACCTGTGCGGCCAATGCCAGCGCCTGCGCCGCGTGGCCGGCATAACGCTGCTCGAGCGCGAGCACGGTCATGCCGAAACCGCCCGCGCCGGCCGGATGAGCGTAAACGCCCTGGATGCCCGGCACGCCGAGCTTGTCGAGATCGTCCCAGATGCGCGCCGAGCGAATGATCGAGAAAAAGCCGCTCTGCTCGTTGGACGGATAGTCCGCCATCAGCGCGTTGGTGAGGATCGGGTTGCTGCGGTAATGAACCGCGGTGACTTCCACCAGCGGGCAGCCGGCCTCGGGTCGGCCGTAATAGCCGGGAAACTCGCCGAACGGCCCCTCGCTTTTCACCGAGTTCGGTCTGATCACGCCTTCGATCATGAATTCCGCGTTGGCCGGCAGCAGCAGATTGGTCGTCTTGCCCTTCACCACCGGAATCGGCTCGCCTTTGATGCCGCCGAGAAATTCGTATTCGGAAACATTCTTCGGAAAGGTCTGCGAGCCCACCACCATAAAAAGCGGATCGATCCCCCACGCAGCCGCCACTTCGACGGGCTTACCCTGCTGCCAAGAGCGCGTGATGTGCAACCGCGCGTCCTTACCCGGCGAAAGATAAAGGCCGGTTTCCTTCTTGCCCTGAAGCATCATGCGGTAGGTGCCGACGTTGAGATAGCCGGAGTCGGGGTCGCGCGTGATAACGCAGTCCGCCGTGCCGGCGTAACGCCCGCCGTCCAACGGCCAATGGCGCGGGATCGGCAACTGGGTGAGATCGATCTGCTCGCCGGTCAAAGTATTTTCGTAGAACCCCGCCTGGGATGCCGGCACTTCGCGCGGCGCCATGCGGTTTTTCAATTTGTTTTTTACCCGGCTGATCAGCTCGACGGTGGGCGTATCGGCGGGCTCTTCCATCGTCAGCGCGATGCGCGGGATGCTCGGTCCGAGAATGTTCCAGAGCGAGCGCGCCCTGAACGGACTTTTCTCGTAGCCCTTGATGTTGTCGAAGAGGATGGCCGGCGACGGCTTTTGCTTCGCGACAAGATAGCCGATGGCGCTCATTTCCTCTTCGCAGCTCACCGCTTCTTTGACCCGCACGAGATCGCCCATTTCCTCGACCCGCTGCAGCCATTCGCGCAGATCCTGGATCGGCTTTTTGCTCGCCGCCTCCGTTAGTTTTTCTTCCCGTTTGGCCATCGATCCATCCTCCAAATTTATTGGTTAAAGCTGCGCGCTCCGCGGGAGCAGCGACTTGAAATAGGCAAAAGCGTCGTAGGAGCGATACATCATGTTTTCTTTCATGTAGTCGATCTCCGCCTGCGGCATGATCGCCGGTTTGCCGACGCAGCTCGCGATGAACTGCATGTAGGCGGTCCGCTCCAGATAGATCGCGTGAACCGTAGCATATTCCAAGCTGTCGCCGCACACAATAATGCCGTGCCCCTTGAGCAGCATGGCGGTGCGATCGCCGAGCGTCGCGCAGATCTCCTTGCCGTCCTGAACGGTGTAAATCAGCCGCGGGCTCGGAAAAATCGGCGTCTCCGGCGCGAACACCGCAGCCTGATTGTAGATCGGCAGGATCGGGGTGCCGGCGACGGAAAACGCCGTGGCGATGGTCTGGTGTGTGTGCACGACCGAGTTGACGTCCGGGCGCGCCTTGTAGATCGCGGCATGGATCATGGTTTCGCGCGGCGGATTTTTCAGCTTGGTCACCGCCCGTTTGCTGCCAGCCTGCGAATAATTTTGCTCGCAAACTTCCATGTACTCGTCGATATCGACTTCGATGATGTGCTTGGGCGCGATTTCGCCCAGCGGCGCCAGCACCGGCTTGATGAAAAACCGGTTGGTTCCCGGGATGCGCCCGCTCACGTGGCCGTGGTAATCCGCCAGGCCCTGGTGAAACATGATCCGGTTTCCCAGCGCGACTTTCTTTTTGAGCTCCTCGAGATCCTTCTTGTTGCTCTTTTTCACTTCGCTCCCCTTTCTCTCCATCGTCAAATTGCCCGGCGCACGGGCTGACCTGTCTCGATCGGCTCCGCCGCCGGCGCTTCCGACCAGTGAATGTTCATCCAGTTCCATTGATCCGGATAGCGGAGCACGGTTTGCTCGAGCCACCGGGTGATGCGCACCGTGTTTTCCCGGACCTGCGTCTTGCCTTTGCCCGACCGGTCCAGCTCCAGCTCCGGCTCGATCACCAGTTTCAAACTGTCATCTTCCTGGCGCACCACGCAGCCCGGCACCACCGCCGCGTTGGTTCGGAGCGCGAGCGTGGCCGGCCCGCGCCGGGCAGTCACGGTACGGCCGAAAAGTGAAACCGGGATGCCGTTGCCGCGCCGATATTCGTCGGCGATGACGAGCGCGATCTCATTGGCGCGGAGAATTTCTTGGAGCCGGTTGAGCGCCGCCTGCCTCGGCCGGGCGTGAATCGTGCGCTGCTTGACCTTCAGCCGATAGCGATCCATCAGCTCGGCAAAGCGGCCGTCGCGCGGTTGATTGACGAGCACGTGCACTGGATAGCCGTCCACGGCGAGACGGGTGCCGAGCAGAAAAAAATTTCCCAGATGCGCGCTCAGCAGAATGACGCCCGAACCCTTGCTCAAAGCCGCATCGAGGTGCTCGCGGCCGACCATCGGCACCGCGGCGCGCAGATCCTCGTCAGTTGAATGCAGCGTGATTGCGATCTCCACGCAGTCGCGAAAAAAATTCCGCAGCGTGCGGCGCGCCGTCTCGGCCAGCACTCTGCCGTCCGAGCGGCCGCGAAAGGCCAGCGAAAGATTGCGCATCGACCGCGTGCGAAAGCCTTTGAACCAGCGAAAGGCAACGTCAGCCGCTCGGTCCGCCAACCGAAAAAGCCAGGCGCGCGGCAGCCCTTTCACTGCCAGGCGCGCCAGCCCAAACCCCAACCGGGTTGCAACGGATGCGACTCTGCCGATTAGCCAGGCAATCATCAACCTTGGGATAACTTGTACCGGTCCGCTGTCCGGCGAGATGTTACGAAGTGTGCCAATCTACGATACTTTTCCCCCTGCCGCAAGAGCGCGGCACTGGCGTGCGGCCGATGCGCGTGGGACCGGTCCCGAGGTTTGAAAATAAAGAAATTCCCGCAACTTAGTAGCCTTCACTCGCGATCTGGAGGGCCGCCGCGGTTTCTATTGGCGGCTTTGTATGATAGTAAAATGGCACCCCCGTGATCGCGGAATTCCACTATGAGAATGATCTTGCCGCCGGTCAAAGAGCGCCGTCTGGTGGACCGCCAGCTTTCGGCGTTTTTCCATGATTACAAAGCCGCGCATTTCAATCGCGCGATCGCGCTCTTGTGCCGTTTTTACCACCTCAAAAATCCGCGCGTCGAATGGTTCGAATACATCGACTGGGGACGTACCGCCGGCAAGACCTATGAAAACGGCGAGATCTATCTGGTTCACCCGGAGAACTGGAAAAAAGGCCGCAAATACAACTCCGAGCGGCGCTGGATCAACACCGTCTATCACGAGATGGGCCACTACGTCTTTTGGGCCGATGCGGAAAACAAGGCCGACATGTTCGCTGCGCGCATGGTGCGCGGCCTGAATCACCACAAATAGCTTTTGCGGATTTTTGCCCGTCCTGGTTCGGACTCACCGCCATGGATTATAAAGAAACTTTGAATCTGCCCAAGACCGATTTCCCGATGCGCGCCAATCTGCCGCAGAACGAGCCCAGGCAGGTGGAAAAATGGCAGCGCGAGAAAACTTATTTTCAGGTGCTCGAAGTCCATCGAGATCGGCCCAAGTTCATCCTGCACGACGGGCCGCCCTACGCCAACGGCAATATTCACATCGGCCACGCGCTCAATAAAATTCTGAAGGACGTCATCGTCAAGTACAAAGCCATGACCGGCCGTGCCGCGCCTTACGTTCCGGGCTGGGACTGCCACGGCCTGCCCATCGAGCTTCAGGTCGAAAAGAACATCGGCCGGGCAAAAAAGCTTGCGCTCAGCAAGCCCGAGATTCGCCGGCTCTGCAAAGAATACGCGGAAAAATATATTTCGATCCAGCGCGACGAGTTCCGACGGCTCGGCGTGCTCGGCGACTGGGAAGAGCCCTATTTAACGCTCAACCGCGCCTACGAAGCCCAGGAGGTCCGCGAGCTCGGCAAGATCGCCGCCTCGGGAGCGCTCTATCGGCAAAAAAAGCCGGTGTACTGGTGCGCGTCCTGCGTCACAGCTCTGGCCGAAGCCGAGGTAGAATACGAGGACCACACTTCGCCGTCGATCTACGTCAAGTTCGCCGTCAGCGACGCCAAAGGCTTGTTCCCCGTCAATGCGTCGACCGGGACTTTCCTGGTCATCTGGACCACCACGCCGTGGACCTTGCCGGCCAACCAGGCCATCGCGGTGCATCCGAAATTTGTCTATCGATTGGTGCGAACCCCAAAGGGCGAACTGATCGTCAATCAAGAACTGATTGCGGCGGTGATGAAAGCCAGCGGCTTTGCGGAGGCCGATTATGAAATCACGAGCGGCGCGTGGAGCGGCGCCGAGCTCGAAGGCGTGGTCTGCCGCCATCCCTGGCTCGAGCGCGACTCGAAAGTGATCCTCGGCGACTTCGTCACCCAGGACCAGGGCACCGGCGCCGTGCACATCGCCCCCGGTCACGGCCAGGAAGACTACGAAGTCGGTTTGCGCTACGGCCTGCCGGTCGTGGCGCCGGTGGACGCCGAGGGGAAATTCACTGCCGAGGCTGGCGACTTGCAGGGCGAGCTCGTGTTCAAGGCCGATCGGCGCATCATCGAGAAACTCACCGAACGCGGCGCGCTGCTCAAGGAAGAAAAGCTCTCGCACAGCTATCCGCATTGCTGGCGTTGCAAAAACCCGGTGATCTTTCGCGCCACTGAGCAGTGGTTCGTGTCGATGGACAAGCTCGGCCTGCGCCGCCAAGCGCTCGAGGCCATCGATCAGGTGCGCTGGATTCCGCCGTGGGGAAAAGACCGCATTCGCGGCATGCTCGAAAGCCGCCCCGACTGGTGCATCTCGCGCCAGAGATCCTGGGGCGTGCCGATCCCCGCGGTCTATTGCCGGCCATGCAATCACGCCGTGCTCACTCAGGAGCTGTGCGAGCACGTGGCGGCGATCTTTGAGAAAGAGGGGTCGGACGCCTGGTTCATCCGTTCCGTCGCCGAGCTGGTGCCGCCAGCGCTTGTCTGTCCGGATTGCGGCGGCCGCGACTTTTCCCGTGAAGAAGATATTTTGGACGTGTGGTTCGACTCGGGCGTGAGCTGGGCGGCGGTGGTCGAAAAAGATCCGCGCCTCGGCGGCCAGGCCGACCTCTATCTCGAAGGCAGCGATCAGCACCGCGGCTGGTTTCACACCGCGCTGCTCACCTCCCTCGCGACCCGCGGGCGCGCTCCCTACGTGGCGGTTTTGACCCACGGTTTCACCCTCGACGGCAAAGGGCGCAAGATGTCCAAATCGCTGGGCAACGTGATCGCACCCCAGGAGATCATGAAAAAATCCGGCGCGGAAATCCTTCGCCTCTGGGTGGCGGCGGAAGATTTTCGCGAGGACGTGCGCATCTCGGATGAAATCCTCAATCGCCTGGTCGAAGCCTATCGGCGCCTGCGCAACACGGCGCGGTTTCTGATCAGCAATCTTTACGATTTCGCTCCCGCGAAAGATGCGGTGGCGCCCGCGGGGCTCGACGAAATGGATCGCTGGATTCTCCAGCGCGCGCAGAATCTCCTCGCCCGCTGCCGCGAGGCTTACGACAATTACGAGTTTCACGCGGTCTACCATTCGCTGAATAATTTTTGCGCCGTCGACTTGAGCGCGCAGTATCTGGACATCGTCAAGGACCGGCTCTACTGCGAAGGCACCCGATCGCCGACCCGGCGCGCGGCGCAGACGACCCTTTATCGCCTGCTCGACACGCTGGTTCATTTGATGGCGCCGATCCTGTCGTTTACGGCGGAGGAAATCTGGCAGTACATGCCCGACCGCGAGGGCCGAAGCGCGAGCGTGTTCTTGTCGCCGATGCCCGAGCCCGATAAGAGTTTCACGGACACGACGCTCGCCGACAAGTGGGACCGCATTTTTCGCGAGCGCGGCGAAGTCCTGAAGGCGCTGGAGCAGGCGCGCGCCGCAGGGATCATCGGCCATTCGCTCGACGCCAGAGTTTCCTTCGAAGCGCACAACGGCGATCGCGGCTCGATCCTGCGGCAACTGGTGCAGACCGACCGCAATCGTCTGCAGGACCTCTTGATCGTTTCCCAGGCCGATCTCGCCAGCGGCCCGGCCGCAAGCGCAGCCGCGGTCTATGAGGCGAGCCAGCTCGACTGCCGCATCCAGGTGCGCAAGGCCGACGGCGGCAAATGCGCGCGCTGCTGGAAGTACGACACCGCGGTCGGCCAGGACCCGACCCACCCGGAGGTTTGCGCGCGCTGCGCTTCGGTGCTCCACGCCGGAGAATCGGCTTGAGCGCAAAAAAATGGCGGCTTGTCGGCGGCTGGTTGATTTTCATCATCGCCGTCGATCAGCTGACCAAGATCCTCGTCGACCGGACGATGCCGCTGCATCATTCGATCCCGATCATCGACGGCCTGTTCAGCCTCACATACGTGCGCAACACCGGCGCCGCCTTCGGCATCTTCTCCCGCAGCCACGAAGCCTTTCGCCTGCCGTTTCTCGTGCTGGTGTCAGTCGTCGCCATCGGGTTCATCGTCGCCATGCTGCGCCGGCTGCGCGACCGGGAAACCGGATTGATGACCGCCCTGTCATTTATCCTCGGCGGCGCCGTCGGCAACCTGATCGATCGCGCGCTCCACGGCGAAGTGATCGACTTTCTCGATTTTTACTGGTCGACCTATCACTGGCCGGCGTTCAACCTCGCCGACAGCTTCATCACGGTCGGCGTGGCAATCACGATTTTCCATTTGATGCGGGCGAAGGACGACGACCCCTTCGCGCCCGCCTAGGATTTTTTCAAAACGACCAGGGTCGCGCCCCAGCTGCCGGCTTCGAGCGGCGCGTCGCGAAACGACTCGACGGCGGGATGTTTCTCCAGCAGCGCGCGGACGATGTGGCGCTGCACGCCTTTGCCTTTGCCGTGGATCAAGCGCGCCTCGCGAAAACCGGCTTGCCGCGCCTGTTCTAAAAATTCTTCGACCACGCCGGGAATGTCGCGGGGCTGAAACGGATGGAGGTCCAGGCCATCGCTTGGCGCCAGCACCACCGGCGCGCCGAACGGCGAGTCGGGATCGGCGGATGCGTTTTTTCGCTCTCCTTCGCCCATAAAAAAGAAAGGGCAAGAAAGTTCTTCTTGCCCTTTCAAGCTGTCAGGTTTTTTGAGCGCGCGCTAATCCCAGCGTTTGTCGCCCTTCAGCCGGCCGCCGGCTTTGGCCAGCGCGGCCTGAACAATCGAAGTGTCGATCAGCTTTTCGTAGCTCGGCTTGTCCTCTTTTTTGATCGTGCCGAGCTCGACCTGTTTGTTGATGGTCCATTCGACCATGTCCCTGGGCAGCCCTTCGTTCACCGGCCAGGCGCCGGCGTTGGCCAAAATATCGTAAGTCTGTCCCACCGCGTCGGCATCCTGCTGGGTGTACCTGGTCGCGATTTCGACGACCCTGGCCTTGTTGTTGTAGATGTAGCGATTCGCCTTGATCAGCGCCGCCATGATGTCGATGTAGAGCTGGCGATTGCTGGCGATCTCTTTTTCCGGCGCGATGTAGGCGGCGTAAAGCCATTTGGGCAGGGGCTCCCAGAGATTGACCAGAATATTCAGCTCGGGTTTTTTCTTTTTCGCGACGATCGCCTGATCGACGTGGAGAATCGCCGTGTCGATCTGATTGGTGAGCAACCCCGGCACGCGGCCTTTGGTGCTCACCGACACGTACTGCACGTCCTTGGGCGTGAGGCCGCAGCTCGCCAGCACCGCGCGGCTCATCACTTCGTTGAAGGCGCCGACCTCCTGGATGCCGATCTTGCGATCTTTGAGATCCTTGCAGCTTTTGATGTCGCCCTGGACCAGCATCGATTGCGAGAGCCGGTGCGAGTAGCTGCCCAGGACTTTCGTGCCGGCGCCCTTGGCCGCGGCGATGATCGCCGGGTCGGAGCTCGTGCCGGTGATGTCGAGGCCGCCGGCGACGCTGCCGCGCAGAGTCTGCGTGCCGCCCTCGAAGGTGACGAATTCGACGTCGATGTTGTTTTCGGCGAAGAAGCCCAGCTCCTTGGCGACGTAGGGCGGAATGTGCACCACGTTGGGCGGCGTCACCGGCACGCCGAAGACGACTTTGCGCCTGCTCTGCGCGGCGCCCGGCGCGGACTCCAAGCAGGCGAGCAAAAGTGCCACGATGAGCGAAGCCTTTTTCATGAGAGCCTCCTTTTTATTCCCGGTCGTCGAAGTTTCTCCACGGCGCGATGCGTCCCTCGATCCACTTGGCCAGCGCCATCAACCCGACCCCTAATACCATAACGACGACGATCGGCACAAAGAGCTTGTCGGTCTCGAAGGCGTTGGCGTAGCGCACGATCATGTAGCCCAGGCCGGTAATCGAGGTGTAAAACTCCGCGACGATCATGCCCACCAGGCCGCGCCCGATGGCGAGGCGAATGCCGACGACGATGAACGGCAGCGCCGAGGGTATGATCAGATGGCGCCAGAGCTGCGCTTCGCTCGAGCAGAACGAGCGCGCGACTTCCTGGAGGTTGCGGTCGACGTCTTTGACGCCCTGGTAGGTGTTGATCAAAATCGGAAAGACCATGAAGAGGAAAACGATGATCACCTTGGCGGGAATCTTGAACCCGAACCAGAGCACAATCAGCGGCACCATCGCCACCATCGGCATCGAATAGAGCGCGTTGATGTACATATCGGTCGCCCACTCGACCAGCGCGAAGCGCCCCATCGCGACGCCGAAGAAAACCCCGATGGCGACCGCGAGCAGCGAAGCGTAGAGCAGCACGAGCAGGCTGTCTTTCATGTAGCTTTGCAGCTCGCCCGAGGCCACCAGCGAAACGAACGCGCGCGCGATCGCCAGCGGATGGGTAAAAAGGATCGGGTTGACGCGCCGTCCGTAGTATTCCCACAGCGCCAGCACGATCACCAGCGAGATCAAGCGAACCTGCGTGCGCCGGCTCATGAGCGAATTGCTCCCGCGGGGTTTTGTTCCTGCTCGGTTTTGAGCATCTCCCAGATCGTGTTTCGAAGCTCGATGTAGCGCGGATGCGCGCGCACCGAGAGAATCTTTCGCGGCCGCGGAATGCCCACGGGAAAGATCTCGCGAATCCGCCCGGGCCGGCACGACATGACCACGATGCGGTCGCCGAGCACGATCGCTTCGTCGATGCTGTGGGTGACGAAGATCATGGTTTTCTGCTCGGTTTCGAGAAGGCGCAAAAGCTCTTCCTGCATCAGCTCGCGGGTCTGCGCATCGAGGGCGCCGAAGGGCTCGTCCATGAGCAGGACGGAGGGATTGATCGCCATGGCGCGCGCCAGGCCGGCGCGCTGCTGCATGCCGCCGGAAAGCTGGTGCGGGTAGGATTTCTCGAAGCCTTTGAGGCCGATCAACGCCACGTAGCGCTCGACGACGGGCGCGATCTCCTGCGGCGCTTTGCCGCGGAGCTCGAGACCGTAGGCGATATTTTCCTCGAGCCGTTTCCAGGGAAACAATCCGAAGTGCTGAAACACCACGGCGACATCCGGCCGCGGCTCGGTGACCCGTTCGCCGTCGATCAACACCTCGCCGCGATCGCGGGCGATCAGGCAATCGACGATGCGCAGCAGGGTCGTCTTGCCGCAGCCGCTCGGGCCGAGCACGCACACGCTTTCGTTGGGCGCGATCTCGAGATTGACGTCCTGCAATGCCGTCACTGCCCCGCCGCTGTAGGTTTTGGTGAGATTGCGGACGACGATTTTGGCCATGGAGGAAATTACGCCTGGGGATTCTCGAGCAGCTTTTTCACTCGCTGGAGAAAGCGCGCCGCCAGCGCGCCGTCGGCCACGCGGTGATCGGCGGACAGGGTCGCGGTCATCAGCGAGCGGATCGCGAACATGCCGTCTTCCGCGACCACGCGCTCGGCGACGCGTCCCACGGCCAGGATCGCGGCCTGGGGCGGATTGATGATCGCCACGAAGCTGTCGGCGCCGAGCATGCCGAGATTGGACACCGTAAAGGTGCCGTTCTCGTAGTCGGCCGGAATGAGCTTCTTATTGTGCGCCTTGTCGACCAGCAGCCGGCTCTGCTGCGCCAGCTCGGCGAGGCTCAGGCAATCGGCATTGCGGATCACCGGCACCACCAGCCCGTCGCCGAGGGCAACCGCCATGCCGACGTGAATTTCGGGATGAAGGATGAGGCCATCCGCGCCGTAGGAGGCATTGAGCAGGGGGAAATCCTTCAGCGCACGAGCGCACGCGAACAGGATAAAATCGTTGACCGAGGGAATCACGTCTTCACCGCGTGCGCGCAGATCGCGGCGCCGCTTGACCACGGCGCCCATGGCCACGTCCACGCTCACGTAGAAATGCGGCGCCGTCTGTTTGCTCAGGGTCATGCGCCGGCCGACGATGCGGCGCATGGGCGTGAGCGGCACAATCGATCCGCCCGAAACCTGCTCCTTCGGCGCCTCGGCCGCCGCCGCGCGCAGCACATCCGCGGCCAGCACGCTTCCTTGCGGTCCGCTGCCCGCGAGCGCCGCCAGCTCGAGGCCTTTTTCGCGCGCGATGCGTTTTGCCGCGGGAGACGCGAGAACGCGGCCGCTGCTCGATGCGCTGCGATGATTGGCCCGGCTCATTGGCGCTGGCTGCGCGGCGCGGCTCTCACCCTTCATCTCGCCCACGGAGCGGACGCGCTCGGCAGCGGGCGCCTTTTCATGAATCACGGATCCCTCTGCTTTTGCTTGAGCGCTTGGCGCCGCGCTCGGCGCTTCGCCGGGCGCGAGAAGCAGCGCGATGCGCCGGCCGACGGGAATTTCATCGCCGGCCTGGGCGCTCACCTGGGACAGAACGCCGGAGCCCGGCGCTTCGATCTCCACGGTCGCCTTGTCGGTCTCGATCTCCATCAGCGGCTCGCCCTTGGCAACCGCTTGGCCTTCGGCTTTGAGCCACTTGAGCAGTTTTCCGGTCTGTTGCGCCACGCCGAGGGCGGGCATGATTACGTTCGTCGCCATTTTTTTTTAGTCAAGGAATCCGCGGCGGACGACGGCGGTCGTCCCGAGCGTCATGGCTTGATTCGTGCCAAAGCGCCGGGGTTGTTTAAATTGGACGTGGTCTCGCGCGTGGTCGAAAGCTCGCCGCCGGTGGTGAAATAGTGCGTGCCCGCAACCAGCAATTTTTCCGCAGGGAAACGCGTGATGACTTCGCAGCCGTCCTGGGTCACCACGACTTCTTCTTCGAGGCGCGCCGCCGACCAGCCGTCGGAGGCCGGCCAGTAGGTTTCCAGCGCGAAGACCATGCCTTGTTCGATGACCTCGGGGTGATCGAGCGAGACCAGCCGGCTGAAGATCGGCTTTTCCCAGATCGAAAGGCCGACGCCGTGGCCGTATTGCAATGCGAACGCAGCCTCTTCGTTGGCAAAACCGAACTCCTGCGCCTTGGGCCAGAGCTTGACCACGTCCGCGGTGGTAATGCCCGGCTTCACGATGCTGATGGCCGCGTCCATGTAATCGCGGCAGCGCTTGTAGGCGTCGACCATCGCCGGCGACGCGCTGCCGACGGCGAAGGTCCGATAATAGCAGGTGCGGTAGCCGTTGTAGCTGTGAAGAATATCGAAGAACGCCGGATCGCCGGGGCGAAGCACGCGGTCGGTGTAAACGTGCGGATGCGGGCTGCAGCGCTCGCCGGAGATCGCGTTGACGCCTTCGACGTGTTCCGAGCCGAGATCGTAAAGAACTTTGCTGACCACGCCGACGCATTCGTTCTCTTTCACCCCGGGCTTCATGAAGCGATACAGCTCGTCGTAGGCGGCGTCGACCATCATCGTCGCCGTGTTGAGAAGGGTGATCTCGTCCTGAGTTTTTATTTTTCTGACTTCGTGCATCAGCTGCTGGCCGTCGACGACTTTGATGCCCTGCGCTTGCAGCGCGAACAGCACCGGCATTTCGATCACATCGACGCCCACCGGCTCGTTGTGCAGTTTGCGCTTTTCCAGCTCCAGCTTGATTTTTTTGGCGACGTCTTCGGCCAAACCCGAGCCGGGATGGGTTGCGCCGCGCAAAGTGGAGATGCCGGCGCGCGAGCGCTCGCCCAGCCAGGGGCAATAAATCTGATGATGGCGCGCCGCCGAGCCGAAATCCCACAGAATCGGCTCGTCGTCCTGGGGCAAAAGCGAGAAGCGCACGAGCTTGTCCATCGCCCAGGTGCCGATGTGGGTCGCGGTGATGTAACGGATATTGTTCATGTCGAAGCAGAGCAAAGCGCCGAGCTGCGATTTTTTCAGCGCGGCCTTGATCCGATTCAAGCGATCGTGGCGCAGCCGCTCGATGTTGACCCGCTCTTCCCAATCGACGGCCATCAGGCCGAAGGTTTTCAGCGCCATAACCTAGCTCCTTGTCCAAGCCGTTCAAAAAGTTCAAGTCGTTCAAGTCGTCCGAGGAATATAACGGTTTGAACGATTTGGACTGCTTGAACGTTTTGAACGTCACCTTCCACTGCAAAGCCTCTGTGCCATTTCGGCGACTTTTTCCGGCGTCGGCACCGTCTGATCCTCGAGCACCGGCGAAAACGGCACGGGCACGTCCATGGCGCCCAGGCGCTTCACCGGCGCGTCGAGATAATAAAAAGCGCCGTCGGCAACCACCGACGCGATCTCGGCGGTGGCGCCGTAACGCTCATAACCTTCATCGACCACGATCGCGCGGCTGGTTTTCCTGACCGATTCGATCAACGTCTCTTTGTCGAGCGGCGCGGTGGTGCGCACATCGACCACTTCGGCGTCGATGTCATCCGACGCGAGCAAATCCGCCGCCGCCAGCGCCACCTGCACCATGCTGCTGGTGGCGATCAGAGTAATATCGCGCCCGGCGCGCTTCACTTCGGCAACGCCGAGCGGAATCGTGTATTCCTCCGCCGGCACCGCGCCTTTCAATTGATACATCATCTTGTCTTCGAAGAAGACCACCGGGTTGTCGTCGCGGATCGCGCTTTTGAGCAAACCCTTAGCATCGTACGGCGTGGCGGGCACGGCGACTTTGAGACCGGGAATGTGGCTCGCCCAGGCGTGAAGACTCTGGCTGTGCTGCGCCGCGGAGCGCCGGGTCGCGCCCAGGGTCGTGCGCAAAACCATCGGCACCTTGAGCTTGCCGCCGGACATGTAATGAATCTTCGCCGCCTGGTTGACCAGCTGATCCATCGTCAGGGTGAGAAAATCGCCGAACATGATATCGACCACCGGGCGCAGGCCGGTCATGGCCGCGCCGACGCCGATGCCGGCGATGCCGGCTTCCGAGATCGGCGAATCGATCACCCGTTTTTTGCCGAACTCCTTGACCAGACCGGCGAGAACTTTGAACGGCGTGCCGGCTTCGGCCACGTCCTCGCCGATGATGAAAACCGTCGGGTCGCGGCGCATCTCCTCGGCCAGCGCCTCGTTGATCGCCTGGGCGAAGGTAATCTCTCGGGTCTTCGCGTCACTGACGGCGGTATGTCGGGTCTTCCCTGCCATAACAATTTTTTCAGCGCGGGCGGCGGCAATTTTGGATTTTCGATTTTGGATTTTGCATTGAAATCCTCAGCTCCCAGCCGGCAAAACATCAGGCATAGACATGCTGGCCAACTTCCTCAGGGTCCGGGTACGCTGCGTCGAGCGCGAAGCGCACCGCTTTTTGAATTTCGGCCGCAATTTCATTCCCGATCGCCTCGAGGGTTTTGTTTTCGGCCAGCTTGCTTTTCTTGAGCCAGTCCGCGAGCAGGCTGATCGGATCGCGCTTCTTCCACTCCTCTTCCTCTTTTTTGGAACGGTAGTAAGCGCGGTCGATGTCGCCCACGTGGTGGCCGTGAAAACGGTAGGTATTACACAATAGAAAGCTCGGCCCGCCGCCGCGGCGCGCCCGCTCGGCGCAGCTCTGCGCGGCGGCGTGGACCGCGCGCACGTCCTGGCCGTCGATGGCTTCGGTGGGAATGCCGAAGGCTTCGGCGCGCGCGCCGAGCGCCCCCGCGGTGGTTTCGCTGTAATGCGTGTATTCGTTGTACTGATTGTTCTCGCAAACGTAGACGACCGGCAGCTTCCAGAGCGCGGCCATGTTCATCGATTCGTAGAGCAGCCCCTGGCCGAGGGCGCCGTCGCCGAAAAAACAGACCGCGATTTGACCGCTGCCGCGCATTTGCGCCGAGAGCGCCGCGCCGGTGGCGATGCCGGCGCTGCCGCCGACAATCGCGTTGGCGCCGAGGTTGCCGGTGTCCTGATCGGCGATGTGCATGGAGCCGCCCTTGCCGCGGCAGTAGCCGGCCGCTTTGCCCAGAAGCTCGGCGAACATTTGGTCGAGAGCCGCGCCCTTGGCGATGCAGTGGCCGTGGCCGCGATGGGTGCTGGTAATATAATCGTCGCGGCAGAGCGCCTCGCACACGCCCACCGCCACGGCTTCCTCGCCGATATACAGGTGGGCGAGACCGGGCATCTTGGCGCTCAGGTAAAGCTGGTTCACCTCTTCTTCGAACAGCCGGATTTTCACCATCTGACGATAGAAGTGGAGCCAGCGCTCGTCGTGGTTGGCGACGGTCTGAGCGCTCGTTGATTTAGGTTTCCTGGATTGAGCCTTCAAGTATCACCGTGAAAAATCGGAGTCCTGGAGTATTGAGTATTCGGAGCCCACCGCTCCAGTACTCCATCACTCCCTTCACTCATGCTTCATCCCCGCCATGCGCGCCAGCGCTTCGAACAGGATGGCGAAATCCTTTTCCGCCAGGCCCATGCCGCGCGCGGTGGTGAGCATTTCGTTGGCGATCGCCGTGGTCGGCAGCGGCACGTCGAGCTGGCGCCCGAGCTCAAGCGCAAGCAGCAGATCCTTTTGCATCATGTTCACATCGAACCAGGCGTCCTCCGGCATGTGCAAAACGAACGGGCCGCGGTATTTGACCATCGGCGAGGCGATCACGCTGTTGAGCAAGACTTCCACGGCGGTTTCGCGCGCGATGCCGCTTTTCTCCGCCAACAGCACGCCTTCGCTGAAGGCGAGCATTTGCACCGCAAGGCTCAAATTGGTCGCGATCTTCATCGAAACCGCGAGACCGTTGGCGCCCACGTGGGTGACCTTGGGGCCGATCGCCTGAAGAATCGGCAGGACTTTTTCAAAAGCCGGCCGGTCGCCGCCGGCCATGATCGAAAGCTTGCCTTCTTCGAGGGTGATGACGCTGCCGGAGACCGGCGCGTCGAGCATGCGCGCGCCTTTGGCCTCGACCGCGCGCGCGATCGCCCGGCTCGCCGCCGGGCTGACCGTGCTCATGTCGATGTAGATTTTCCCCGCACCCAGGCCGGCGAGAATGCCGTCCGCGCCGCCGGTGATCGCTTCCAGCGCCGCGGTGTTGGTGACCATCGAGAAAATCACCTCGCTTGCCGCCGCGACAGCACGCGGCGAGTCGCCCCACTCCATGCCGGCAGCGAGCAGCGCCTGCGCCTTGGCTCGGGTGCGATTATAGCCGATGACGCTGTGGCCGGCAGCGAGCAGGCGCTGCGCCATCCGGCTGCCCATCACGCCAAGACCGACAAATCCGAGCTTCGCCGTAAGAACCTCCTGCAATTAATTCGTATAGCCGATAATGGAAGGGATTTGTATAGGGACTTTCAAACGCCGGCGGCGCGCCCGGCGCTTGGGCCTAAAGCTCGCGCGCGCGCCCCAGCTCAAGCGCGTCGCCGGACGACAGGCGATCGAGAATTTCCGCCAGGGTTTCGTACTTGGCCGGCTTGGTGAGATGCTCGTCGAAACCCGCTTCCTTCGTGCGCTGGCGGTCCATGTGGTGGCCCCAGCCGGAAAGCGCGATCAGATAAATCCGCTTGCCCCAGGGCTGCTCGCGGATCAGGCGCGCCGCTTCGTAGCCGTTCAGCTTGGGCATCGCGAGATCGAGCACCGCCACGTCGGGGCGAAACTCGGCCGCCGCTTCGACCGCTGCGATGCCGTCCTGGGCAATCTGCACTTCATGGCCGTCCTGGCGCAGCAGGCGCGCGAGGATCTCGGCGGACTGGGGAAAATCGTCGGCCACGAGAATGCGCCGGCAGGGACCGAGCGGCAAAGCGCCGTTGCCGCGCGCGCTGTCGTAGCGCTCGCTGAGGAGCGGCTGGCCCGCCAGCACCGGCAGATGCACGATGAATTCGCTGCCGCGGTTGACGCCGTCGCTCCGGACCTCGACACGCCCGCCGTGCATCTCGACCAGCCGGTGCACCAGAGTGAGCCCGAGACCGAGGCCGCCTTCGGCGCGCGTGAACGAGCGATCGACCTGATAGAAAAGCTCGAACAGATGCGGCAGATTTTCCGGCGCGATGCCGATGCCGGTGTCTTTGATGCGCACCACCACGGTATCGCCCGCCTGCTCGACGTTGAGCCAGATGTGCCCCCGGTTGGGCGTGTACTTCGCGGCATTGTTGAGCAAGTTCATGAACACCTGGGTGAGCCGCACCCGGTCCGCCTCGACGTAGATCGACTGCTGCGACATGGCGACCGCAAGCTCGTGCTCGCGCTGGTCGATCAGCGGCCGGCTCGACTCCACCGCGGCGCGAATCACTTCGCCGAGCGCGACCGGCTCTTTTTGCAGGATCAGCTTCTCGCGGGTAATCCGGCTCACGTCGAACAGATCGTCGGTCAGGCGGGTGAGGTAATTGACCTGCCGCTCGATGATGTCCTGCCCCCAGCGCGGGTCCGGCCCGGGCGCGGCGCCCGGAGTATTTTGCAGGGTGATGACATTGCGGATGAGCGACAGCGGATTGCGCAGCTCGTGCGCCAGGGTCGCGAGGAATTCGTCCTTGCGCCGGTCGGCGTCGCGCAGCGCCGCATCGCTCTCGCGCAAGGTCATGTCGAGGCGCAATTTCTCCACCGCGAGCCAGGTGCGCTCGGCGACGATGTTGATCAGCGTGATCTCGCGCTCGCTCCACTCGTGCGCCTCGTTAAACGCCACTGCCAGGGCGGACACGAGATTGCCGTCGCGCAACAGCGGCGTGATCACCAGGCTTCGGCCGCCCTGCCGCTGATAGCTCCTGGCATCGCGCCGGGTGCGCTCGTCGCTTTCGGTGTCGGCGATGACGACGATCTGGCCGGCGCATCCCGCCTCGAGCATCTCTTTACTGAACGCGGCGAGCGGATAAACGCCCACCAGGGACGGCACGTGGGGATGATAGTCGCGCTGGACGGTGAGCCGCTCGCGAGAGAGATCGATCTCCACGAAGCCGCACCGGCTGGCTTTGAGATGCTCCCCCAGCGCCACCGCCACCGCCCAGAGCAGCTCGTCGGCATCCGCCGCGAAGCGAATCCCTTCGCCCAGATCGAGCAGAAAAAGCGTGTCGGCCTCGGCCTGCTTGCGCCGGGTCACGTCGCGCACCGCGACGTTGACCCCGATCAGCTCGCCGGCGTCGTTGCGCACGGGATAGTAGCTGCACAGCGAATAAGTCGGTTCCTTGCGCCCGGGGAGCGGGCTTCCCCGAACTTCCTCGTCGACCACCGGCTCGCCGGTCTCGATGACCCGGCGGTAGTGACGCTCGACGGTATCGGCGAGATCGGGCAGCGCCTCGCGCACGGTCTTGCCGATGAAATACTCGGGCGCCCGGCCGTTCAGCTCGGCCAGCGCATTGTTGATCGACACATAGCGCAGCTCGAGATCGACGAAACACAAGCCCGCCGGCGCCGAATCGTAAATCGTTCGCAGTTGCGCCAGCCGCTCGTTGGCGACCCGCTCGTTGGCGCGCATGACTTCCTGCACGTGGCGATGGCGAAACACCAGAATCGCCACGATCCAGATCATGACGATCGCGAGCGTGTGGTTGAAAAGATAAACCCAGTGGGACGCGCCGCTCAGATGGGGCGACAGGGAATAATCGAGCACCATGAGCAAGGTGCAGGTCGAAGCGGCCCAGAGTTTTTCCCGGTTTCGCGGCAGGCCGATGACAAGCAGCAGGCCGGCGGCGTAATACACCGGCAACGCCAGGCCGTCCGGCGTCCAGACGTCGATGGAAAAAATCGCGAACAGAAGCAGCAGGACGAACAGCCACAGGAGCGAGCGCGAGCCCACCGGCAGCGCTGGGGATTTTGCCGCGCCACGCAAGGCGGTATCCGAAACGGTGGAAGAATTGAGATCGTTGATCATGAAATTCGAGCCGGTCATGCGTCGGCAAGCTCAAATTTTACCAAACCCATCTGTGGCCGTACAGAAAAAATCACCGGCGCAAGCTCCGGCGCGCGCGCGGCTTGACAACCTTTACGGCGCGGTTGATACATGGCAACAGCAATATCAAAGGGAGAGGTGCATGGCCAGCAACAACGTTTACTACAGAGACTTTCGCGAGCATTTACACGCGCTTGAAGCGCGCGGCAAACTGGTGCGCATCGGCCGCGAAATCAACAAGGACACCGAGCTGATGCCGCTCGTGCGCTGGCAGTTTCGCGGTCTGGACGAGCGCGAGCGCAAGGCTTTTATTTTTGAGAACGTGGTCGATTCGCACGGCCGGCGCTACGCCATGCCGGTGACCGTCGGGACGTTGGCCGCCACCACGGAAATCTACGCCATCGGCATGATGTGCGAGGCGGATAAGATTCATGAGCGCTGGACTCAGGCGCAGCTCCATCCCGTCGAGCCCGTGCAGGTTTCCAGCGCGCCGGCGCAGGAAGTCGTCTGGCAGGGCAAGAATTTGCTCAACGGCCACGGCCTCGACATGATTCCCGTGCCGATCTCCACACCGGGCTTCGACAACGCGCCTTATTTAACTTCGGCCAACTGGATCACCAAAGACATCGAAACCGGCATCTACAACATCGGCAACTACCGCAGCCAGATCAAAGCGCCCGACCGCTGCGGCGGTTTTTTTGTCACCCAGCACATGGGCCAGCACTGGCGCAAATGCAAAGCCCAGGGCAAGCGCCTGGAAGCCTGCATCGCCATCGGCGTGGTGCCGAGCATCGCCTATTCGGCAACGGCGAAGATTCCCTACGATTTCGACGAATATCGTCTGGCCGGCGGCCTCGCCGGCGCGCCGATGGAATTGGTGCAGGCGAAAACCGTCGACCTGCTGGTGCCGGCGACGGCGGAAATCATCATCGAAGGCACGATTCCCACCGATGTCATCGAGCCGGAAGGCCCGTTCGGCGAATACCCCGGCTACATGGGGCACCGCTCGGTGTCGCCGTTTCTCGAAGTGAGCTGCATCACGCACCGGCGCGACGCGATTTACACGGCGCTGATGAGCCAGTTCCCGCCCAGCGAGTCGAGCAAGATCAAGCACACCGGCACGGAGAAAATCATTTACAAATACCTGCGCCACGACAGCGGCAACGCGGCGGTGCTCGACGTCGCGCTGCACGACGAAGTGAGCGGCAGCGGCCAGGCCTACTGCGTGATCAAAATGCGCCAGGGCGCCAAAGCCGACGCCTGGCGCGCGCTCAATGCCGCGGCCGGTTTCACCGGCGCCTACGCGAAAATCTGCGTCGCGGTGGACGAAGACGTGGACATTCGCGACCCGGCGATGATCAACTGGGCGATCTGCTACAACATGCGGCCCGACGAGGACGTGAGCATCGCCAAGGGCAAACCGCCGGGGCTCGATCCGTCCACTTATCCGCCCGGCCGCGAGACCGAGGACAAGCGCCCGACCTGGACCTCCTCGCTCCTGATCAACGCCGTGCGGCCCTGGCCGTACACGCCCGTGTCGCTGCCGAAGAAGGAATTTATGGAGCGCTCGAAAAAAATCTGGGAGGAGCTCGAGCTGCCGCCGCTCAAGCCGCGCATGCCGTGGTACGGCTACAGTCTCGGCGTGTGGACCGACGAGGATGAAAACGAGGCGGGGATTGCGGTCAAGAGCGACTATTTCGAAACCGGCAAAAAGCAAACCGGCCAGCGCAAGAAACCGAGCTGAAAAATTTCACCACAGCCCCGGCAGCCAGCGTTTGACCGATTGGAGATAGCGCGCATAGGGCTCGCCCAGACGCTCGACCAGGCGCTGCTCGTCGCGGCGAATGCGGATATGAAACCAGACGGCCACGGCGACGGTGATCAGCGCTGCGAACAGGGATTGCAAAGTCAGGGTCAGCCCGGTCAGAAAAATCAGATGTCCGAGATACATCGGATTGCGGCTGTAAGCGTACGGCCCGGTATCGACGAGACGATCGGGCGGCGTTTCCAATCCCGGCCCGCCGCCGCCGTGCTTGATCCGGTAAAGGCCGCAAAGGCGGTATTGCAGATAACCCCAGACGAGCAGCGGCGCAAACCAGAGATTGAGCGCAAGGTCGCCGCCGCGGAAAAAATATTCCCCTAGCAAGGTCAAACTCGGATAGACGATGAAAGTTCGCACCGGCGTGCGGCTCAAAAAACGCATGAACTTATCTCGCGGCCGGCGTCTCGGTCGTTTTTCACGCGCGTCTGTATCGCAAATCTCTTAAGCCGACTCTCGATCATCGCATTTCAATCCCGATGGCGTTCGACTCCACCTATTTAATCGTCGGCCTTGCTCTGCTTCTCGCCGCCTTCGTCAAGGGCGCCACCGGCCTCGGCTTTCCGTTGATCGCGACGCCGACCATCGCGCTCATCCTCGACATCCGCACCGCGGTGGCCGTGTTGATCCTGCCCAATCTGTTCATGGATTCGGCGCAGATCCTGCGCGACGGGATTCCCTATGAAGTGCTGCGGCGCTTCAAAAATCTGATCACACCGACCATTCTCGGCGTCTTTCTCGGCACCTTCGTGATGGTCAAGACGCCGCTCTGGATTCTCAATCTCTGTCTCGGCGCGATGGTGCTGATCTTCGTTTTTTCGAGCCTGCTGAAATTCGAATTCACCGTTTCGCCCGCAGAGGAGAAATGGCTTTCGCCGCTGTTCGGTCTCCTGAGCGGCTTTTTGAACGGCGTGACCAATGCCGCCGGACCGACGCTGGCGATTTATCTTTACAATCTCAAGCTCGCCAAGCGCACCTTCGTCAAAACCCTCGCGACCACCTTCGTCATCACCAAGCTCAGTCAACTGGTGGCGATCTCGACCTGGAATTTTTTCAACTGGTATACGATTCGTCTTTCGATTCTCGTGCTGGTCTTCACCCTCGCGGGATTTTACGCCGGCATCCGCGCCCAGGATCGGGTCAATCAGAAGACTTTCAATCGCGGTCTGCTGATCCTGTTGTTTATCGTCGGCGTGGTGCTGGTGCTGCGCGCGCTCACTCAAAAATCCTGAGCCGCATCCCAGATCCTTCGCGCCGCCTTCACCACCAGCGCCAGCTTCTGCCGTTGAGCGCGCGGGGAAATTCGATTGCCGGCAATCGACGAAGCAAAACCGCACTGCGGGCTCAGCGCCAGGCGATCCTTGGCAATCAACCGGCTCGCCTCCTCGATGCGCGCGGTAAGTTCCTGCATTGATTCCAGATCCGGTTTTTTGGTCGTCACCAATCCGAGCACCGCGATTTTGTCATCGGCCATATCGCGCAGCGGCTCGAAGGAGCCGGAGCGCGCATCGTCATACTCCAGGAGCAGGCGCTGCGCCTTGATGCGGCGGAACAATGGCCGGCTCAGCGCTTCGTAACTCCCCTGGGAAAGCCACCGGCTTTGCTGATTGCCGCGTCAAACGTGAAACCCGAAGGTGACGCCGGGAAACCCTTCCATCACGGCGTTGTCGAGCTCGATGCCGAGGGAAAGCCACTGCTCCAAGCTCCAGCCGCGGCTCTCGTAGAATCCGCGCGTCGCGGGATCGAGAATCAACCCGTAGTGCGGCGCGTCAATCTGAATGTAAGTCGCGCCCAGACCGGCGAGCTCGCTCACTTCCTCGCGCAGAATCCCGACGATGTCGGCGAGAAAGCCGTCGAGGGTTGGGTAGGCATCCCGTGAAAGCTGCGGCGACCAGAAATTGGCCCAAAGCCCCGGGCTGGGTAAAGTGATTTTCGGAATGCGCCCGGTTTGGCTTTTGAGATAAACGAATTCATCCGCCGAGAGTGGCCGCATCCGTCTCAGCTTGTCGATCGCGCCGAGGCGGCGCGGCCGGCGCGTTTTGTGCACGCCCTGCGCGTCGTGCCACTCGCCCCAGAGAAACGCGTCGAGATCGTAGGCGCCGAAGCCGCTCACCGCCGCGGGCATCTGGCTCTGAAACGATTGCCGGCGCATCTCGCCGTCGGTGACGACCTCCAGCCCGACGCTCTCCTGCAGCGCGATCGCCTGATCGACGGCGCGGTCTTCGATCTCCTTGAACTCAGCGGCCGTGATCGCTCCGGCGGCGAGCTGTCTTTGCGCCGCAAGCAATTCCGCAGGACGAAGCAAACTGCCGACCACGTCGGCGCGGGCTTCGATCATGGGCTTTCAAACGACGGCCGTCACAGCGCCGGCGCGTAGAGGTTGTCCGGCAGGCTGCGGATGTAGTCGATGGTTTCCTTGAGCGAGATCACGTCGGCGTATTTCATCGCCATGTCGAACAGATTGATCTTGTGCGACGCCTGGCCGCGGTCGAAGACGCATTCCTCCACCACCGAGACTTTCATGTTGTAGGAAAACGCGTCGATGACGCTGGCGCGCACGCAGCCGCTGGTGGTGGTGCCGGTGACGATCAGACTGTCGGCGTGGACTTCGTTCAGCATGCTCATGAGCGGCGTGCCGAAGAACGCGCTCGGCTTTTGCTTGCGCACCACGATATCGCCGCGCTGCGGGGCGATCTCTTCGACGATCTGATTGGCCTTCTCCCAGGCGGCCGTCATGTCTTCCGTAGTCCGGCTGCTCTTTGCCGCCCAGGCGCCGATGGTCACGGTGGTATCGACGCGGTTTTCCTCCGCCGTGGTGTAGAACGTCGGCAGGTGCTTTTTGCGCGCCTCGGCGAGCAGCTCGCGGATGTGATAAACCCCGTCCCAGCCTTCCTCGCCGCAGCTGGTGCGAAAGCGCTTGACCGACTCGAGGATCGGCTCGCGCTTGTCGCCGGTGAAGTTGTAATTGACATCGATGATCAGCAGCGCCGGGCGCTGGCCGAATCCGGCGCGCTTGCCGAAACCGGAGAGCGCAAAAACTTTTTTGTCCCGTTCGGTGAGGATGTCATCCCAGCTTCCCATGATCGGCTCCTTTGGCTTTGTTCTGGACGATGTTCACAGCAAAGCGGCGATGGTGTCAAGCTTTCCGCGCGCGCGAAACCGCGCCGCCGGTCCGGCGCGCTTGCTCTCCCGCCGGGTCTCGATTAGAGTTTCGGGCAGGCCTTTCAGCCGCCGTTGAAATCCGACTCTTCCCCGCATGCTGCGCGAAATCCTCAGAGAGCTTTTAGGCGTTCAGAATCCACCGGCGGCGGCGCCCGACGCGCCGAGCGAATATGATCTGAAAATCGACGCCCAAGTCGAGAAATTCGTCGAGAACAAGCAGAAGCTGGCTTACTTTCTCATCACCGCGAGCGTGACTGTTATCGGGTTCATCGTGAATTTCGCGGTCTCCCACCCGCCTCGACTTCCTTCCATGGTGATCTTTGCTTCGGCGGCAGGTCTGTTCACCGCGGGATTTTCGCTGCTCAATCTTCGCTTCGAGCACCGCTCGTACAATCTGCATCTCAAGTACCGTTATCAGAAAAAAGGCTGGGACGACCTGGCGCCCGCGGAACAGGCATACTGGGACCGGCTCAACCGTCAGGCGACCTTCTTTATCGAAAGCGCCTTCGTGTTCCTGTTCATCGAGATACTTTTCTCGGTGGTTTCGCTCGTCATGTTTCTGCTCCAGGCGCCGTGAGCGCCGCGAATTTTCCAAAGGAGAGGTTCATGCATCACTACGGGGAAGACGGCGTCGAAGTGATCGTATCGCGCCGCGAGTTCAAGATTATTCTCACCCAGCACCGGACCGGCGCGAAGATCACGATTTCCGGTCCGGTGAAAGGCATCTTCGAGGATCCCGATCAGGCCATCGACCAGGCCACCGCCGAGGAAATCGGCCGCGACCTTGCGCATAAATTTCGTGAAGTTTTTCTCGGCGCCGGAGTTCTGAGCGGCCGATCCTGATCGAAACGGCAGAATTTTTCCGGCAAGGAGTAACGGCGTGACGCAAAGGAGAGGGTTATGAGAGTCCGGGCGAGCCGTTACACCAGCGAAGATGTGGCCATTCTGCCTTGCGAGGCCGCCTCTGCATCCCGATTCTTTTTTCCGATCGAATTTGACATCGGCGGAGGAAACCGTTTTCCCGAAGACCAGTTCCGCGCTCTCGAACAGGCGATCCTCGACAAGCGCAGGCCGCTTTCTCACATTTACATCTTCGTCCACGGCTGGAATAAAACGCCTTACATAGCCGAGAGGGAATACCAGGATTTCATTTGCCGATTGCACGCGCGCATTCAGCCCCGCGATCCTTCGGCGACTTCCCTGCCGCCGGCCAATATTTTAATGATCGGCGTTTTCTGGCGCTCGACGCTGATGGCAAATTTACCCGACCCGCTGCTTCTAAAGTGGTTAACGTATTTCATGATCCGCAACCGCGCCGATCTGGTGGCGGTAAAAGGCTTTCAGCAGCTGATGCGAAACGTGAGCGGGCAGGTTTTCGATCGCGGCGGCATTCGCCAGCTCAACCTGATCGGGCACAGCTTCGGCGGCAGAATGCTGGTGCTCGGCCTGCAGTGCATCATCAGAAAGAAGCATCTGGATAACCGGGGCGGAAAGTTCGAAGACTTCATGGAGCGGAGAATTGCCCAGACCAATGTCATCACACTCAACGCCGCCGTTGCGCCGCGGGAAGTCCTGCGACCCATCGGCCCCGAGGAACCGTCGTTGATGGAAGTTTTGAAGAACAAATGGCACGGTCACTTCTTCAATGTATTCTCGCGTCACGATCGCGCCACGGGAGCGCTTTTTCCTCTCGCGTCCTGTTTCACGTCCGACCAGGCGGCGCGCGCCATCGGCGCCACCGCTCTCGGCGGCTACAAGGTATTCGACGTGTCCGACTCCGGTCACGTGGCGGCACCGGAGCGCTTGCGGAAAGAATCCGTGGCGAATCTCGACGCCTCGAATATCGTTTTCGACCATAGCGACATCTATAAAGGACGGGTGGCGACGCTGCTTCACGAGATCATGTCGGCTGCGGATTCGAATTTGCCCTGAGGTCCCAAGATACCGCCCATGACGAGCGCACGCAGTGCGCCTGGAAACTCGCCGGCGCACCGGCCGGTGAAAACCGCCGATGCCAGGCCGTAAAGCAGCGTTCGACGGAGCTTTGGCCGGCCACGGCATCGCCGTCCATCTGATCGACGGGACCTACGAGTTGTTTCGACGCTTTTACGGCCTGCGCCGTTTCAACAAAGGCCAAAGGGTCGGCCCTCCGGTGCGGTGGTGACACGAGCATCTTCCGCCAGCTCGAGCAGAACGGCTTTATCGCGAGCGTTTACGCTGAGGTGCATCGTTTCTTCGCCCGCCTGACCGCCGAGAAATGCGCTATCTGCTCGAGCCTCTGCTGCTTGACGCCCCTGCCTTCACACCTGTACACTTATACTGTGCACTTTGAAAGGAGCGCGCATGCCCAAAGAAAAAGTCATGAACTTCGTCGAGGCCCGGGCCAAACTCAGCGAAATCGTCGATCGGGTTGCCGGGCAAGGCGATACCTACGTGGTCGCCAAGCGCCAAAAACCGGTCGCGGTGATTATCGGCATCGAGCGCTACCGGCATTTGTCCGGCACCGCCAAATATCTAAAGGAAATTTCCGGCAAGCGGATTCTGAAGATCGCCGGCATTGCAAAAGCCGCTGACAATATCGAGAACGCCGTGCGAACTTTGAGAAAATCGCGGGTCGACGCCGCCGGTCATTAGCCGCGCATGTTTTTTGTCACCGACACCCACGCGTTGATCTATCATCTCATCGGCCGGAAAACCCGCCTGGGCCGGCGCGCGCGGCCCATCTTCGAGCGGGTCGAGCGAGGAGTCGATACGATTCTGGTGCCGTTCACCGTGCTCGAAGAATTGATGCTGCTCTCCGAAAGCAGCAAGATCCGATTGCCCATACCGTTTCGGGACTTGATCGTCTCCTTCGCGCAGGCGGATAACTTCGACCTCGGTGTCAACGATGCACAACTCCTCCTTGAGGCGGCGGCGCTCGTGGGCATCAAAGATCCTTACGATCGCATGATCATCGCCCAGGCCCGTGTTGCCGGACTGCCGCTCATCACAAGCGACGACAAAATCCAGCAATCCAATCTGGTACGCGCGGTGTGGGACTGAGCCGGAGAGAGATGTCGATAACGATAACGGAGCCCATCTGCCGTCCCGAGTAAAAAAAATCGCCGCCCCGGCGCCGAGCGACGGCATCGTCGTTCATCTGATCGACGGCACCTACGAGTTGTTTCGCCACTTCTACGGCCTGCGCCGGTTCAACCAAGGTCAGGATCGCCCCTTCGGCGCGGTGATCGGCGTGCTCAAGACCGTCTTGGAAATGATCGAGAGCGGTGCGACTCACGTCGGCGTGGCCACCGATCACGTGATCGAGTCGTTTCGTAACGAGCTCTGGCCGGGCTACAAAACCGGCGCCGGCATGGAGCCGGCGCTGCTCGCGCAATTTCATCCGCTCGAGGACGCCCTCGCGGCGATGGGCGTGGCGGTCTGGCCGATGGTCGAGCTCGAAGCCGACGACGCGCTTGCCGCGGCGGCCAAGCTCGCGGCCAAAGACCCGCGGGTTGAGAAAATCTGCATCTGGACGCCCGACAAAGATCTCGCCCAGTGCGTGCGCGGCGAGCGCATCGTGCAGATGGACCGCAAAGGCAACACCATTCGCGATGCGGCGGGCGTGCGGGAGAAATTCGGCGTGGAGCCCGGGCTCGTTGCCGATTATCTCGCCCTGGTCGGCGACGCCGCCGACGGCTACCCGGGCATCGCCGGGATCGGCGCTGTCTCCGCCGCGCGGCTTTTGAACCAGCACGGAAGAATCGAAGATTTCCCGCCGCAAGTTCTTGGCGACAAGCGCGATCTCGCGCTGCTCTTCAAGCGACTCGCAACTCTCAGAATCGACGCGCCGCTTTTCCAAAATATCGACGAGCTTCGTTGGCGCGGAGCGAGCGAGGCCTTCGCCGATTGGACCGAGCGTATGCAGGAACCGCGTTTGTTGCAGCGTTCCGTCGCGGCCTTCGGGAAAATGAGCCGATCCAAGGGTTGACATAGGAATTTTCCTGTCCGATCATCCCCGTCATCCGGCGAGTGCGGATCAACCCAGTCACACGCGCAGCTTTCAGGCCGCGCCAGGAGGAACAACCTATGTCCTACAAACTCGAAGGCAGTCTTTTGGAAGTCTGCGATTGCGATGTGCTGTGTCCGTGCTGGGTCGGCATCGACCCGGACAACGGCACCTGCAATACCGCGCTGGCGCACCACTTCGAGAAGGGCGAAATCGACGGCGTCGACGTCTCCGGCCTGACCATGGGATTCACCGCCTACGTGCCCGGCAATATTCTCAAGGGCAACTGGCGCGTGGTGGTGCACATCGACGAGCGCGCGACCAAACAGCAGGAAGAGGCGCTGCTCACGGTCTACACCGGCAAGCAGGGCGGACCGGTCGCCGACCTGGTAAAACTCATCGGCGAAGTGGTTTCCGTGGAGCGCTCGCCGATTACTTTTCAAGTTGCCGAGGGCAAGGGCACTCTGCGCATCGGCAAGGTCGCCGATTGCGAAATGGAGCCGTTTCGTGGGCCCAACGGCGAAGTGACCACCCTGCGCGATTCGATCTTCTCGACCATCCCTGGAGCGCCGGCGTACGTCGCCAAGGCGACCAGATTCAAAATGGACAATCCCGCGTTGAAGCAAAAGATCGACCTCAAAGACCACAACGCGATCCAGGGCAAATTTCTCTTTCAAGCATAACGGCTCGCTACCCACGCGAATCAGCCGCGCCGTGCCATGGCCGACCGCAAAACTTTTCTCGGCTTGATGGTTTCATTGGTCGGCGCGGCCTGGTGCGCGCTCGCGGTCTGGGATCGATCGCCCTACGCGCGCTACCTCGGTCATCAAGGGCTCGGCCGACTCGGCGCCGATTCGCTGCTCTTGCCGATCGCGCTTTATCTCTGCGGCTGGACTTTGATGACCGTCGCGATGATGCTGCCGACCGCTCTGCCGCTGCTCGAAGTCTTTCGCCGTCTGGTTGCCCTGCGCGCCGATCGCGTTCAGCTTGTGCTGCTGGTGATCGCCGGTTATCTCGCCGTCTGGCTCGGCTTCGGCATCGCCGCCCACGGCGCCGACTGGCTCGTCCATGAATTCGTCGAGCGCAGTGCCTGGCTCGAGACGAAAGCGTGGGCGATCGGCGCCGCGACTCTGTTCGCGGCCGGCGCCTTTCAGTTCAGCCGCCTGAAATACCGCTGCCTGGAAAAGTGCCGCGCGCCTTTGAGTTTTGTCACCGAGTACTGGCGCGGCCGCGATGAGCGGCGCAACGCCTTTCTCCTCGGCATGCATCACGGCGTTTTTTGCGTCGGCTGCTGCTGGGCGCTGATGCTCCTGATGTTCGCCGTCGGCGTCGGCAACGTCGCCTGGATGCTCGGCCTCGGCGCATTGATGGCCGCGGAAAAAAATCTCCCCTGGGGCCGCAAACTGAGCGCGCCGGTTGGCTTCGCGCTGCTAGCTTGGAGCGGAGTGATTTTGTTAAATGGATTGGTTCGTCCAAGCTAAAAATTTGATTGCCCCGAAAGACGAATGGCCGCTTGCGCCTGGATTCCCGCTAAAAGCATGCGGGAATGACGGAACCGGCAGCTTCGCGCCGTCCGTGTCTGCGTGGTGAAAAAACGAAATCCACTGAAAGGCCCATCCCAATGGAACCGCAAAACGCAAAATATTTTCCCGCCGTCGGCGACGGCAGCGGCCTGGCTCCATCCGAGGGACTGTACAAAGAAGAGCTCCAGCTCGCGCTGCGCAATCGCGGCATGCCGCTCGAAGCGCTGCGCTATTCGGTCACGCCCGCCGGACTTCATTATCTCCTGATCCACTACGATATCCCGGCGGTGAATGCCGGCGACTGGCGTTTGAAGATCGCCGGCGACGTGGCGACGCCGCTGGAATTGAGCCTGGAGCAAATCAAAAAACGCCCGCGCCGCACGCTGCCGGTCACGATGGAATGCGCCGGCAACGGGCGCGCGCTTTTCGCGCCGCGCCGCATCAGCCAGCCCTGGCTCCTCGAAGCGATCGGCACCGCCGAATGGACCGGCACGCCGCTCTGCGGACTCTTGCAGGAAGCCGGGGTCAACGCCGGCGCCGCCGAGATTGTTTTTACCGGCCTCGATCAGGGCGTCGAGGGCGAACAGGTGCAGTTCTATCAGCGCAGTCTCACCGTCGCCGAGGCGATGCACGACGACGTGCTGCTTGCCTACGAGATGAATGGCGAGCCGCTGCCGGTGCAGCACGGCTACCCGCTGCGTCTATTGATGCCGGGCTGGTACGGCATGGCGAGCGTGAAATGGCTCGACCGCATCGAAGCGGTGCGCGAGCCCTTTCAAGGCTACCAGATGGCGCGCGCCTATCATTACACGCAATCGGCCGACGGGACCGGCGATCCGGTCACTTTGATCCGCGCCCGCGCGCTGATGATTCCGCCGGGGATTCCCGACTTCATGACCCGCGATCGGCTCGTGGCCGCGGGCGCCGTGACGCTCACCGGCAAGGCCTGGGCCGGACGCTCGCGCGTTTCCCGCGTGGAGGTAAGCACCGACGGCGGCGCGACCTGGTCCGAAGCCGAGCTCGGCGCCGCGGCATCGCCCTACGCCTGGAGCACCTGGACTTTCGTGTGGAAGGCAGCGCCCGGCGAATACGAGCTCAACGTGCGCGCGACCGACGCCGGCGGCCACGTGCAGCCGATGGCACAGGAGTGGAACTTCGGCGGCTACGGCAACAACGGCGTGCAGCGCGTGCGCGTCATCGTGCGCTGAGAATCTTTACCCCGGGATTTTCGTCCACTGGACTTCGTAGACTCTGACCGGGGGATCGAAGCCTTTCAGCGTGACCTCGCCCAGATCCGCGAACGGCGGGCGGCTGCTTGAGCATTGGTCGAGCACGACCTGATCCATAAGAATCTGCGCCGGCTCGGCGTGCGCGCACAGCCGCGCCGCGAGCTGCACCGCTTTGCCGAAGAGATCGCCGTGCTCCTCGATCGGCTCGCCGGCGCTCAAGCCGATGCGCAACTGCAGCGGCGTCTCGGGATTATCCTGATTGTAGGCGGCAAACGCGCGCTGAATCGCCATCGCGCACTCGAGGGCATCGGCGACGCGGGCAAAGGACGCCATGATGCCGTCGCCGGTGTGCTTGATCTCGCGCCCGCGGTGCGCGCCGAGCGCGTTGCGGGTCAGGGCATTGTGGATATGCAATAAATGAAGCGCCCTGGCGTCGCCGTAGAGCGAAGTCATCCGGGTCGAGTCTTTTAAATCCGTGAACATGATCGCGCGGAAAGCCGCGTCGACCGGTGCTTCCTCGGCTTGGGCCGGGGTCGGTGGATGTTCGATGCGACCCAAAAACGCATGCACCACGGCGGGATCGACTTCGATGACTTCGTTGGGCACCAGACCGTGCGCTTCGTCGTGGGCGCGCTCGATGGTCTTTCGATCCGCCGCCTCGATCAGGCAAAATGCCGTGGAGCGCGACTCATCGAACCAATAGGTCAAGAATTTGACGTGGTATTTATCCTGCAGCGCCAGATCCTTCTGGTGCGCGTCCGCAACCGCGTGCCGGGTCGCGCCTTCGACGTAATGGCGGTCCATGTAAACGGGCATGATGGATCTACCGCAAGCCGAACAAAGTTGAATTATCATAAACGCCGCCGCCGGTCAGTCAAGCGCGCGGCAAAGCGAAGCGCGCCGGCATCGCCAGGTCATTGCATCGGCGCCGCACGAAAAATAAAGTGGCGACAATGAGTATGAAAGAAGTGCCGAGCGACCACGATTTCTTCGACCCGGCTTACGTGAAGCGCTGGAGCGACAGCATTCTTCGCTACCGGCCCGAGCGCAAGCAGGTTTTCAAAGCCTTCGCCGCCGAAGCGAAGCGGATGGACACACCCGGGCTTTCGGTGTTCGAGCTCGGCTGCGGCCCCGGTTTTCTCGCCGAAGCGTTGCTGGAAAACTGCGACATCGCGCGCTACACGCTGGTGGATTTCTCGCCGGAGATGCTGAAGCTCAGCCGCAGTCGCCTGGCGCAGTTCAAAGACAAAACCGCTTTCATTGAGCGCAATTTCAAAGAGCCGAGCTGGACCGACCGGCTCCCCGCCGGCTTCGATCTGGTGGTCTCGCTCCAGGCCGTGCACGAGCTGCGCCATGCGAGCCGGATTCCCAAGCTCTACGCGCAGCTCCACGGCCTGCTCGCGCCCGGTGGAAAGATTTTAATCTGCGATCACGTCAACTCTTCGTCGGGCAAAGGCGCGGCGCATTTCATGACGGTGGCAGAACATCTCGCGGCGTTCACCGCAGCCGGCTTCGTCAACCCGCGGGAGATCTGTCCCGCCGCCGACCTGAGCCTGATGGCGGCGGAGAAACCCGGCGCCGCCGCCTGATACAATCGCCCGCGCTATCCCCTCGCGATTCTGATTCACCCGGTGAAATATGACGTCGACAAAAACGCACCGGCGAAGCGCGCTTTGTTGCCTTGCCGCGTGCGTCCTGGCCGTGCAAATGGCCGCGCGCGCCGCCGAAGCCCAGGACGCAGCGCCGGACAGCGCGGCCGCATCCGCCGCATCGAGCGGCGAGTTGTCGCCGTTGAGCCGGCTGGCCGAGACCTGGGAAGGCCTGCACAAGCGCCTCGACGATGCGGGAATTCAGTTCGGCATCCGCTACGACGGCGAAGTTTTCTCGAACACCTCCGGCGGCGCGCGGCGCGGCAGCACCTATCTCGGCAATTTGAATCTCCAGCTCACCTTCGACGCCGAGCGGCTAGTCGGCTGGCCCGGCGCGACTTTCTTTCTCTACGGTCTTGGCATCCACGGCGGCCATCCCAGCGCATTCGTCGGCGACGCGCAGGGCGTGAGCAACATCGAGGCGCCGGCGAAATGGAAAATCGAAGAAGGCTGGATCCAACAAAACCTCTTCGCCAACCGCTTCTCGATGCTGTTCGGCCGCTACGATCTCAACAGCGAATTCTACCGCTTGCAGTCCGCCGGCCTGTTTCTCAACAGCTCCTTCGGTATCGGCCCGGAGTTTTCCGAGAGCGGCGTTGAAGGTCCCTCGATTTTTCCCAATACCTCCGTCGGCACCCGCTTCGCCTTCAAACCGATCGACGAGATCGTCCTGCGCACGGCCGTTCTCGACGGCGTTCCGGTGGAGCGCCCGAACGGACCGCAGCGCATATTCGCAAAGCGCGACGGCGTCCTGATCGTCACCGAAGCGGCCTATCTCTACCGGCCCACCGGGGCCGAGCCGCCGCGCACGCGGGAATTTCGCATCGGCCGAAACTGCTGCGGCTCCTACACCGGAAAGCTCGCCGCCGGCGCCTGGTATTACACCGCCCGGTTCGACGACCTGGCGACATTGCACACCAACGGCGAACCGATTCGGCGCCGCGGCAGCAGGGGATTTTACCTGGTCGCGGACGGCACCGTGTACCGGGACAATGAAAATCCCGACCGGCAACTGACCGTGTTCGGCCAGCTCGGCATCGGCGATCCGCGCGTCTACCGATTCGCTTACTACACCGGCGGCGGCCTGACCGTGTCGGCGCTCTTACCGGGACGGAATCAGGATCAGTTGGGACTCGCCGTGGCCGCGGCGCACAACGGCGATCCGTATATCGAAGCGCTGCGCGCTCAGGGGACGCGCGCACAAAGATCGGAAGTCAGCTTCGAGCTGACCTACCTGGCGCAACTCGGCTCGCACCTCGCGGTGCAGCCCGATCTGCAATTTGTCTTGAATCCGAACACGGACCCGAAGCTCAACAACGCGCTCGTCTTGATGCTGCGCTTCGAAGTGTCATTCTGACCGTGACAGACAGCCCGCCCCGCGCGGCGATCCGACCGGCAAAATATATAATCTGGAATTCGTCCCACGAAAACGGCAGCTCCGCGGACATGCCACGGTGGCGCCGGAAGGCTTTATTGTTTCGCGGCGAAGTAACTGGCGCTGTTAATAGGTCTTCTCGTCGTGCAAACAGCAAGAATAAAGACCTGAGCCTCGTCGGCCTCTCGCGCGGCTCTTTTATGGCCCTCTATGCTCGTGCTGGATATTTTTCCAGAACGGCTTGCGCAAGCAACTCCGCTACAATTTCATCATCTTTGGGAAGCCCGTAGATGCCAGAATGTGATGGATCATCATCTTCAGGCTCGTGCTTTACGCTAAGTGTACGGAGGGTCAGTGAGAGGCAGTGAGAGGAGGCAGTGAGAGGGTCAGACTTTTATGACTCGACTTTTTGTTTGGTCCGATTCGATATTGGATTTTGAACCAGCGGCAGGTGCAAAAACGGGCGATGTTTCGGATTTCTGAAACACCGCCCTGGTTTTGGCAACGTTGGCGTTAATCACGCGACGCCGAAGCGGTCGAGGTTCATCACCTTCGTCCACGCCGCCACGAAGTCTTTCACGAACTTCTCCCTCGCGTCCGCACACGTGTAGACTTCTGCGAGAGCGGGAAGCTGTGAGTCCGTACCGATGATCAGGTCCGCGCGGGTGCCGCTCGATTTGAGAGCGTTCGTATTGGGTAGCGTCTCGCAAACTTCTAGAGGCACCGGAGCATTTGATTTGCGGCCCTCATGCTCGAAAGTTCGGGATAACAGTTCGGGCAAAGGCCTCCACCGTCTCGTCGTAAACCTTTCTTGCCGGGGTCAGCATCAAATGCTCGACGCCGATTGCCTCTAGCTGCTCGATGCGCTCGATACATTCACGCGGATTTCCGGCAATCGAAAACCGCTGAATCAGGTAATCGTTCACCAGATCGGGATCGACTCGATCTTCCATCGGCTTCATGACATCGAAGCCGTCCATGAACTTTTTGATTCCCGGCAATTCCGCCGGCGGCACGGTCTCAAGAGTGAAACGAAAATTATGGTGGGCGCGGTTGGCGATGCGATTGCGCACGATCTTGCGCGCGCGATCGCCGTCGGCGTCAACGCACAGCATGCCCGCGGCGATGACCGCGACTTCATTTTCGCTGCGGCCGGCTTGCAGCGCGCCTGCGCGGATTCTTTCTTTCGCCCACCGATACACTTTCAAATCAAAACCGGTGCCGAGAATGACGCCGTCGGCGCAGCGCCCGGCGAGCTCCAGTCCTTTGGGACCTTCCGCGGAAACGTAGATCGGCGCGGGCTGATGGATCGTGAAGCCGAGGGCGATTTTTCCGGTCGGGAACGCCATCGTGCCGCCTCGGACGAGTTGCCGGATCTGGGTAATTCCCGCTTCGAATTGCCTGAGCGGCGTGGCTTTGAGGCCCTGCGAATAAACCGGACCGTCGCCGGTACCGAGCCCCATGATCGCGCGTCCGTGAGAGATTTCGTTTAGCGACGCGGCCGCCCCCGCAATGACTGTCGGGTGGCGGAAAACGATGTTGGTAACGGCAATGCCCAGGAGCAAACGCTGAGTAATCATCGCGCAACTCGCCAGGGTCTGAAACGAGTCGATGCTGCTCAAATGGCTCTCGCCGAGAAAAATACCGTCGTAGCCCAGCTCCTCCGCTTGCCGCGCGCGCCGATGGATTTCACCGACGGTCTTTACGCCGCCATGAACACTGTGCAGGCTGAATTTCATAGTAGCGATCTCCTGACTCTATGGGGGTTGGGCCTCGGCCACATCGCGCTATTCAGGATATATTTCGAGAGATATCTTGCGCCGGGTTTCTTGTCTCCGCCGTCACCAGACCCACGGCAGCAGCCGCTGGCGGACTTTATCGCGATAGTCGGCATAACCGGAAAGATGCCTGAGGAGAAATTCTTCCTCCTCGCGCAGGCGCCAGACAATCACCATCGTCATGGGGATGAACAGGAGCAGCCCCCACCACGATCCGAGCGCGAGCGGGGTGCCGAGGAGCATCACCAGCGCGCCGGCATACATCGGATGGCGCACCCGGGCGTAGGGTCCGCTGGCAATGACTTTCTGGCCGGCGGCGACTTCGATGGTGCCGGCGCTGTAAGTGTTTTCCTTGAAGACGAGAAAAATGACGAAAAACCCGAGCGCCACCAGGACATCGCCGAGGATGACGATGGTCATCGGCACACTCGACCAGGAGAAGCGCCGATCGAAGGACGGCAAAAGATAAGTGCCGATGAACGCCGCGGCGGCAAAGGTCTGAATGCGCTTCTGGCTTTTTTCTTTTTCCGCCGCGGGCCCGACGTTTATTCGCCGCTCGAGCAGCGCCCGGTCGTTTTTCCACAGATACAGAGTGATCCAGATCACGGACAGGCCGAAGACGAGCAAGTAAACCCACGCCTGCCAGTAATCGAAAGTCCCCGCGGGCAGGAAAAGAAAAATTCCCAGGGCGAGGATAAACCACGCGAGACCGGCTGCGCTTTTCCGTCCCAGATCGTCCACGATTTTCAGCCTATCATTTCCTGCGCGCGGCAAATAACTCGGCCTCTGTCCCGCTGGGCTTTTTTCGGCGCAGGCTCACCGCCTATTTCCAAGCGGCGCGATAAGATGTAAATGGGGGCGAGCGAAAGGAGAGCGAGCCGTGAAACGCAGCGTCGAGAGAATCCTCACCACCCACGTGGGGAGCTTGCCCCGGCCCGTCGATCTCTTGCAGATGAACGACGCGAAGGCCAACGGCGCGCCGGTCGATCCGCGGGCGTGGGCGGCGCGAGTGAAGAGCGCGATCGGCGTCATCGTGCAGCTCCAGCGCGAGGCCGGGGTGGACATCGTCAACGACGGCGAGCTGTCGAAGTCGAGCTGGTCGAGCTACGTCAACGAGCGGCTGGACGGTTTCGCCGAGAGCGTTTCCCAGGGGCGCGGCTCTCTGGCCAAGGGCCGCGACAAAAAAGCCTTTCCGGAATTCTACGAGGAATACGATCGCATCCAGCCGTTCAGAACCGTCAACGGCTCGCGCTGGACCGACGTGGTCTGCGACGCGCCGGTGACGTACACGGGCGAGGGCGCCGTGCGCATGGACGTGGAGAATTTAACCGCCGCCTGCGCCGCTGCCGACATCGAGGAAGCGTTCATCACGGCGGTGGCGCCCGGGTCGATCATCACCCGGCGCATCAATCAATATTATCCCAGCGACGAAGCCTTTCTCTTCGCCGTCGCCGACGCGATGAAGATTGAGTACAAAGCGATCGTCGACGCCGGCTTTCTCCTGCAGATCGACGATCCGCAGCTCGTCACCCGCTACGACGCCGAAGATCCGCCGCCGGCGCCGCAGGAATATCGCCAGCGCGCCACGCTCCGGGTCGAGGCGCTCAATCATGCGCTCGCAGGCATCCCGCAGGAGCGCGTGCGCTATCACATCTGCTGGGGCGGCTGGCACGGCCCGCACACCACCGACCTGCCGCTCAGAGACATCGTCGATCTGCTGCTGCAAATCCGCGCCGGCGCCTATCTGATCGAAGCCGCCAATGCGCGCCACGAGCACGAATGGCGCGTCTGGCAGGAGGTCAAGCTGCCGGCGGAAAAAATTTTGATTCCCGGCGTGGTCAGCCACGCCACCAATGTGGTCGAGCATCCGGAGCTGGTCGCCGAGCGCATCGCGCGCTTCGCCGCCGTGGTCGGGCGCGAGAACGTCATCGCCGGCACCGACTGCGGCCTCGGCGGCCGGCTTCACTACCAGCTCGTCTGGGCAAAGCTCCGATCCTTGGCCGAAGGCGCGCGCCTGGCGACGAAACAGCTCTGGGGGCGGGAATGAGGAATCTTCACCGCGGAGACGCAGAGGCCACGGAGTTCGAAGATCATCTTAATGGAAAGTGTCTATCTCCGTGTCCTCCGTGTCTCTGTGGTGCAATCTCCGATTTCCTCCTCCTACCAAGATTCACGGCGCGCCGAAGAGGATTGCTCTTCGCTCTGGCGATCCTTTTAATGATCGGCGCATCGACTTTGCACGCCCAGGCGCCGCAGAAAATCTTGTTTCCCTACTCCGTGGTCAATTACAGCAGCCTGCCGTGGATGATCGCCAAAGACGCGGGGATTTTTCGCAAGTACGACATGGACGTCGATCTGGTTTTCATGGGCTCTTCGAACTTGATCATCCAGGCGATGCTTTCCGGCGCGGTGCCCGTCGCCGGCGTCGCCGGTCCGGCGGTGATCTCCAGCGTTGCCGGCGGCGGCGACGTGGTCACGGTCGCCAACATGGCGCCGCTCACCATCGCGCTCATGGTGAAACCGTCCATCGAAAAGCCGGAGGATTTGCGCGGCAAGAAGATCGGCGTGCCGCGCCTGGGCGCGGTGGCGCACTTCGCCATTCGCATGATCCTCGACCGCCACAACATCAAGGACGTCGCTATCCTGCAGATGGGCAGCCAGCCCGAAGCCGCCGCCGGCATGCGCCGGGGCGCCATCGACGGCGCGATGATCTCGCTGCCCTTGAATTACGTGCTGGCCAAAGAGGGCTACCGCCAGCTGGTCGGCCCGGCGGATTATCGCAAGCTCGGCATCCAGTTTATTTCCCAGGGCATCTCGGCGCGCAAATCCTACATCGCGAAGAATCGCGAGGTGGTGCTGCGGCTGATCAAGGCAACCCTGGAGGGCATGAAGCTCGGCGCCGTGCAGGAAAGCCTCGCGAAAAAAATTCTTTCCAAGTACACGCGCCAGACCGATCCCGAGTCCCTCGAGCGCGCCTATCGTTTCGGCCTCGAAACGCTCAACCGCGATCCGACGATCCCGCGCGAAGCGATCCTCTCCATGATCAAGCTCATGACCGATCTCGGCCTGCTCGATCGCGCCGCTGCGGCCAACACGGCGCCGGAAGCGTTTTACGACAACAGCTTCGCCGAGGAAATGAAGCGGACGGGATATCTGGCCGAGCTGTGGAAATAAATTTCTCAGGGGCGCTCGGCGAGCCGAATTGCCGGCGCGCGCGCTGAAAGGAGAATTCGCCATGAAACTTTTCTCGGCCGTTCTTGCGTTATTTCTCGGCTTTTCCGCCGCGCTGTTGGCCGCCGAAGAGGGTCCCAACCGCCCGGAACCCAGGCCGGTGGCGCTCGACAGCAAGAGCACGGCGATTCTGGTGCTCGATATGAACGCGCGCTGCGACGATCCCAAGCAGGTCTGCTCGAAGATCGCCGCGCCGCTGGGCGAATTTCTCGACAAGGCCAGAGCCGCCGGGGTGCCGATCATCTACACGGTTTCGTCTTCGGCCAAAGGCCAACCGCTCGGCGAGCTGGCCGCGCCGCTTCATCGCAAACCGGGCGAGACGGTGATTTATCCCGACGCCTTCGACAAGTTTTATCCCGGCGAGCTGCAACCGCTGCTGAAGGAGAAGGGCGCCAGGACGTTGATCATCACCGGCTCGGCGACCAACAACGCCGTGCTCTACACCGCGACCACGGCGGCGCGCATGCACCGCTACAGCGTCGTGATTCCGCTCGACGGCGTCAACGCCGCCACCCGCTACGAACAGCAATACGCGATCCATCAGCTGACCGTCCTGCCGTCGCAGGCCAACAAGCTGTTTCAGTTCACCCGCCTGTCGCTGATCAGTTTTCGCTGAAGCGGAAACGCTTCAAGATGATTGAGAATCGCGCGACGTAAATCGCCATGGCGGGAATATTCGTCAGCTACCGGCGCGCGCTGGCAAAGACACCGGGGAGCGTATGTCGACGATTGCCGTTGTCGCCAAACCGAAGGGCGCCCAGCCGGCTGATTTTTCTTTGCCAAGCATAAGGCTTTGTATGATACCTACGAATCGGGCGGTCTGGGATAAATCCGCGTCCAAAGCCATGCGCAGAGCGATTTTCTTTTCGGCAATTCTGGTCCTGACCTTCACTCTTGTTTCCCGGGCGGCCGCGCAGACGCCCGGCAAATTCGCCGCCAACACGGTCACCCTGGGACTCATCGCCGAGATGAATCCAAAAGAGGTGGAGCAGCATTTCCAGGAATTCATGGGCTACCTCGCCGAGAAACTCTCACCCGGCGCGAAGATCGAGAGCCGGGTCATCGCGGTGCCGAGCCAGGCGCGCCTCGCCGGTCTTCTGACCGAGAAAAAAGCCGACTTTTATCTCGAGAGCCCGCATCCGACTTATCTGATCAACAGCGTCTACGGCGCCGGCAAGCTGCTGCTGCGGCGCTGGAAGGGCGGCATGGCCGATTATCATACTTTGATTTTCACCAGGCGCGGCGGTGAGATCCGGCGGCTCGAAGATCTTCAGGGCAAAATGATCGCCTTTGAAGATCCGGAATCGACCTCGGGCCATTTTCTGCCGCGAATGTTTCTTACCAGGAAAGGCTTCAAGCTCGCTCCCAAACCGCAAATCGAAGCCAAAGTCGCGCGCGGCGAGATCGGCTACATCTTCGCGCAAACCCAGGAAAAGCTCGTGGATCTGGTGCTCGCCGGCGAGGCGGCGGCAGGCGCCTTCAGCAACGATGATTACACCGCGCTCCGCGAGCCGAAGAAATCCGAGATCGCGATTTTGGCCGAGACCGCGAGCCTGCCGCGCCATCTGGTCTCGGTGCGAAAGACCTTGCCGGCGGCGTCGACCCATCGGCTGAGAGCCGTGCTGCTCTCGATGCACGAGGACCCGGAAGGCCGGCGCATCCTGAAAGACATCGACGGCACGACCAAATTCGATACCTTGCCGGGCGGCGAGCTGGCGATCAGCCAGCGGCTCCTCGACACGTTTTACTCGCCGGGAAAAAAATAGCGCGCGACGAATTCCGTCTCAGCGCGCGCTTCGAACAGCCCGAGTTCACCCATCACTCCGATCGCGCTCCATTGCGCTCGGCGCGAATCAGCGGAGCCGACTTTTGCGCCGAAGCGCCTTCGCGCTGAAACCTGCGCGCGATTTTCGAGAGCATCACCGCTGCGTCCGGACCCGCAGCCCAAGCCGGGTCGCGAGCTGGTGGAGGTTGCTGCGGTGCAGTCCCAGCTCGCGCGCGGCGGCGGCCCAGTTGCCGCGGTGCCGTTCCACCGTATCCAGAATCGTGCGGCGGCGAAACACATCGACTCTTTCGGCCAGAGACAAAACCGGCGCCGCGGCGTCCTTCGCTTCGCCGCCGCCCGATGCGCGCAGGGCAAGCGGCGCCGGGCCCTGCAGATCGAGATGCTCCGGCAAAAGCAGCACGGCTCGATTTCGATCGATGGGGCCGCGGCTGGCGCGCAGCACGCCGCGGCTGACGACGTTCTCCAGCTCGCGCACGTTGCCCGGCCAGTCCGCAGCCGCCAATCGCTCCAGCGCCGCCTCGGAAAGCCGCAGCGGACCGAGTCCCAGGCGCTGGCGCGAGCCGTCGAGAAAATGCGCTGCAAGAAGCGGAATGTCCTCGCGCCGGTCGCGCAGCGGCGCGACGAAAATCGGATAGACCGCCAGCCGGTGATAGAGATCGGCGCGAAATCGGCCCTGCTCCATCGCCGCGACGAGGTCGCGATTGGTCGCAGCGATGACTCTTACATCGACGCGGATCGCGCGGTCGGAGCCGACGCGCTGCACCTCGCCCTGCTGAATCGCGCGCAGCAGCTTGGGCTGCAGCGCGAGCGGCAGCTCGCCGATCTCGTCGAGAAAGAGCGTGCCGCCGTCGGCGATCTCGAATTTCCCCGCGCGATCGCGCACCGCGCCGGTGAAAGAACCTTTCACGTGGCCGAAGAGCTCGCTTTCCGCGACCGACTCCGGCAGCGCGGCGCAGTTCACGTGAATCATCGCTTCGTCGCGGCGCGAGGATAGATCGTGAATCTGGCGCGCCACCCATTCCTTGCCCACCCCGGTTTCGCCGGTTATCAGCACCGGCAGATCCGAGCCCGCGACGGTGCCGATCTCCTCGAGCAGCCGGCGCACCACCGCGCTGCGGCCCAGGATCTGACCGCCGCCGGCGCTGCCCGCGCTGCGGTGGAGCTCGCGCGCAATCTCGCCGCGCCTGGCGGCGATTCGCTCGAGGGCTTCGATCAAGGACGTCGTGCGCATCGCCGCGCCGGCCAGCGCGCCGAGCATCTGCAGCATGTGCCGATCGATGCCGTCGAAGCTCTGCGGCTCCAGAGCATCCGCCGTGAGCGCTCCGACAACCTCGCTGCCTTCGGTCAACCGGCAACCGAGGCACGCATGAACTCTGAGCCGCGCCTCCGGATCGGAGCGAAGTAGATTGTCGAAGGGATCCGCCAGCGGGCTGTCGGCGGGGAACAGCACGGGATCGGCCGTGCGCAGGATCACGTCCAGGCGCGGATGTTCGCTCCGGCTGAAGCGGCGCACCAGCGCCTCTTGCGCCAGACCGCGCCCGGCAAGCGGAACCAGATCATCGCCGTCGAGGCGCAGCAAACAGGCGGCGTCGCACGGGATGACCCGCGTCACGGCATTCAAGAGCCGGTGGTAACGATCATCGGCGGCGAGCGAAGCGGTCAGGTCCCGGGCAATTTCCATCAGCACTTCAAGCTTGTCAGAGCGTTGTTCCATTCATAACTCCGTTAAGATTTTCATAACTAGAGTGAGTTATGATTTATATAACTCCATGTGTAGCCTGTTGCAATTACGAGGAAAATGACCTGGCATCGGCACTGCTCTAACTAAGTACGAAAGCCCAAGAACAGAGGAGAAATAGCAATGTTCCACTCAACTACAACGCTCGCCGAGCTGGCGATCACCAACCCTGGCGCTAGCCGCGTTTTCCTGAAGCACGGTCTCGATTTTTGCTGCCATGGCCGCCGCCCCCTCGAAGAAGCCTGTCGCGAAAAAGGTTTGGACCCGAGCGCGATCCTGCACGAGATCAGTGATGAAGAGGCGAACGGCAATCTGGCCGAGCTGGCGCGCAAACCGATCGCAGAGCTCGCCGATTTCATCGAAGGTCATTATCACAAGCGGCTGCGCGCCGAGCTGCCGGAGCTGATCGCCATGGCGGACAAGGTCGAGCGGGTGCACGCGGAAAAGCTCACCTGCCCGCGCGGTCTTGCAACCCACCTGCGGATGATTCATGAAGCGATTCTCGATCACATGGCGAAGGAAGAACAGGTATTGTTTCCGCTGATCCGAAGCGGCAACCGCCATCGCGCCGGCGCGCCGATCCGAGTGATGGAGCAGGAACACGAAGATCACGGCCGGAATCTGGAATATCTGCGCGCGCTGACTCATGAGTTCGTCGCGCCGGCGGAAGCCTGCGCGACCTGGAAAGCGCTTTATCTGCGCCTTCACCGGCTGTCGGATGAATTGATGGAACACATCCATCTCGAGAACAACGTGCTTTTTCCGCGCGTGCTTTGCGAGTGACGAGTGGTGCGGGTCGTAGGATAATAGCGCGATGATCATCGATCCATCCCGCGGACGATTGGTTTTGATGGCGCTGGCCGGAGTCTCTCTGCTCCTGGCTCTCTGGAGCGGACTGGCGCGCCTGGGCTGGATCGTTCCCGTGCCCAACGATCAATTCCCCCTGGCTCATGGACCGCTCATGGTGATCGGTTTTCTCGGCACGCTGATCGGGCTCGAACGCGCGGTCGCTCTGGATCGATCCTGGCCCTATGCCGTCCCCGTGCTGAGCGCTCTCAGCGCGCTCGCCGTGCTGACCGGCTTCCCCGCGCGCCTGAGCGCATGGCCGGCGGTGTTCGCCGCCCTGGTCATGGCCGGCGTGTTTGTTCTGCTGTATCGCCGCCAGCCTTCGGCGCATTTCATCGTCATGACGCTCAGCGCGCTCGCCTGGCTGGCGGGAAATGTCCTGTGGCTGGCCGGCGCGCCGATTTTCCGGCTGGTCCCGTGGTGGGCGGCTTTCCTTGTCCTGATGATCGCCGGCGAACGACTGGAGCTTTCCAGGGTCCGCCAGCCGCCGGCCCGGGTGCGCGCTCTTTTCCACTTCAGTCTGAGCGCGGTGCTCGCGGGGATTTTCATTTCTCTGTTCGCTTTCCATTTTGGCGTGCGCCTGGCGGGCGCGGGATGGGTCGCGATCGCGCTCTGGCTGCTCCGTTACGATCTGGCCTGGCAGTCGGCCCGCCAATCCGGCCTGCCGCGCTTCATGGGAGTTTGTCTGATCGCCGGCTATTTCTGGCTCCTGGCCGGAGGAATTTTCTGGATTCTCTCGGCGCGATTTTTTAGCGCGGGCCCCTACTATGACGCGATGCTGCACGCGATTTTTTTGGGTTTCGTGTTTTCGATGATCTTCGCCCATGGGCCGATCATTTTGCCCACCGTCAGCGGTTGGGCTCTGCCGTTTCACGACGGCTTTTATCTTCATGCCGGCCTGCTGCACCTCTCGCTTGCGGCGCGGGTCGCCGGCGATCTTGGCGGGTGGCCGGCGCTCCAGCGCTGGGGCGGCTTGCTCAACGTGCTGGCGGTCCTGTTGTTTCTCATCAACAACGTGCGCTCGATTGTCTCGGTTCGGCCCACAACAAGGAGCGGAGCCATGAAAACTAGCCTGCGCTTGGCGCTGGTTCTCCCGTTGATCGCGCTGCTCGGCTGCAATCGAAATTCTGCCGATCAGAAAACCGCGTCCAAAGAAACGCCCGAAGCGGCGGCCATGAGTTTTGCGCCGGCGGTGCCGCCGCCCATCGCGCGCACCAAGCCGGCGCATGTGGTGATCGATCTTGCGGTCACGGAAGAGGAGCGCCCTCTCGCCGACGGCGTGACCTATGAATTCTGGAGTTACAACGGCCACACGCCCGGCCCGTTCATCCGGCTGCGCGTCGGCGATACGTTCGAGGTGCGGCTGGATAATTCGAAGGCCAAGCTCACCCACACCGTCGATTTCCATGCGGTCACGGGCCCGGGCGGAGGCGCCGGCGCGCTGATGACTAACCCGGGCGAAAAGAGCGTCGCTACTTTCAAAGCGCTCAACGCCGGTCTGTTTGTCTATCACTGCGCGGCGCCGCCGATTCCAGCGCACATTGCCAACGGGCTTTACGGCCTGGTGCTGGTGGAGCCCGAGAAGGGCCTGCCCAAAGCGGATCGCGAGTATTACGTCATGCAGAGCGAGTTCTACACCGAAGAAGAGATCGGCACTCCGGGACTGGCGACTTTTTCATCGAATAAAGGTTACCTGGAAAAGCCGGAGTACGTCGTTTTCAACGGCCACGCCCAGGCGCTTACGGGCAAGGGCAGTCTGCAGGCCAAAGTGGGCGAGACCACCCGGCTCTACGTCGGTAACATCGGTCCCAATCTCACCTCTTCTTTCCACGTGATCGGCGAGATCTTCGACCGCGTCTACCGAGAAGGGAGTCTCGCCAATCCGGAAAGCGACGTGCAGACGACGCTGATTCCGGCGGGCGGCGCCGCCATCGTGGATTTTAAATTACAGGTGCCGGGAGACTACGTGCTCGTTGATCACAGCATCTTTCGTACGGACCGCGGCGCGCTCGGCATTTTGAGCGCCGCGGGTAGCCCGGCGCCGGCGGTATTCAGCTCCCACAACGCCAATGCCGGCTCCGGACATTGACCGCAAGTGAAGCGGGCCGCCGAACGTTGAAACGCGAAAAAGGATTGCCATGGCCGGAAAAATTCATCGCTGGCTCGCCGACGATCACCGCAGGCTCGATGGCCTGCTCGACCGCGCGCTCGCCGATCCGGAACATATCGACACCGCGGCCTACGGCCAATTCCGCGCCGGCCTGCTGAAACACATCGGCATGGAAGAAAAAGTCCTGCTGCCCGCGGCGCAAAAACAGCGCGGCGGCGCGCCGCTTCCTGTCGCCTCCCGGCTCCGCCTCGATCATGGCGCCCTGGTTGCGTTGCTCGTGCCGCCGCCCAATGCGCGGGTGGCGGCCGCGATTCGCGCGATCCTGAAACTGCACAATCCGATCGAAGAAGATCCCGGCGGCTTGTACGATCAGTGCGGCGATATCATCGGCGCCGATGCGGACGACGTTTTAACCCGCCTGCAGGAATTTCCCGAGGTGAAAGTGCTGCCGCACGTGGACAGCGCTTTTGTCATGGAAGCGGCGCGCCGCGCCGTGGCGCGGGCCGGCTACGACTTGGAGTTGTAGCGTTCGCACCTCGTCGGCGCCCGCTCGGCATTCAAGCCGCCGCCCTCACGCCGACGGCAGCTTGAACACCGCCCGGGCGTTGTCCTCGAAAATTTTCTTACGGTCCGCCGCGCTCAGCCCCTCGATGTTTTCGATCATCGCCTTCACGTTGTCCATGGACCGGCCGGTGGCGGGATCGACCGAGGAGCCGATGCCCGGGCATTCGGTGCCGAAAAGACAGCGCTCGACGCCGACGGTCTTGATCAAAAGCCGCAGCGCGTCTTCGGTATACAAAACCGTGTCGAAGTAGAGCTTGCGCAGGTTATCGGAGAAGCGCCCGCCGGTGCCGCGCCGCAGCGACGGCGCCTCGAAGCGGCCGAGCTGGTAGGGAATCGCGCCGCCGCCATGGCTGACGACGATCTTAAGACCGGGAAAATCCTTGAACACGTTGGAATTGACCAGGCCGAAGACCGCGATGGATTCCTCGTTGATGAAGTGGACCGAGTACGGCGTCCGTTCCGAGCGCGAGCCGGTGCCGTGAATGTGTGCCGGCACATCCAGCTCGCAGAGCTTTTCGTAGAGCGGATACCAGTAGCGGTCGCCCAGCGGCGGCGCTTCCGTGCCGCTGTTCTCGTAGGGATCGGGATTCAACAGACAACCGACGAAGCCGAGCTTCACACAACGCTCCAGCTCGGGAATCGCCTGCTCGATGGGATCGCCGGCAGTCTGCGGCAGGGCGCACACGCCGATCCACTGGCCGGGAAAAAGTTTCATCTGGCGATGAATGATGTTGTTGCACTCCTCGGTGAACCAGTGGACGAGCTTCGCCGGCTTTTCCGACTGCATCAGTTGAAACGGCCGCGGCGAGATGAGCTGCACGTCGGTGCCGTGATCGCGCAGGTAGTCGAGGTGGCCCTTGGCCCAGTTCTCCTTGCGGTTGGCCGCGGCGCGGATCTCGTCGTCGGTGACGTTGACCCCGCCGCGCCCGTGCGCGCCGCGCGCTGAAAGCAAACCCGCCTTGTACGCCCATAATTCCGTCGGCGCCGAAACATGTCCGTGCACATCGATAATCATCGCTGTTCCTCCGTCCGATCAAAAAGCTCGCGCCAGGATGCGCGCTCCGGCAAATACGCCACCTCGCAGCGGACCCGGTCAAATTCCGCCTTCGCCGGATCGTAGACCACGCCCGGCGGCGCCTTGCCGGCTTGCACGTCTTTCACTGCCTTGAGCAGAAACCGGCGCACCTGAATGACGTACGAGTCGCTGACCCCGAGATGCTCCCGGGTGCGATCGGCGATGGCACCCATGCTCTCTGTGGCGCAGGCGTCCTGGTTGAGAAATTCTTCGATGCCGGTGAAGTTGGCGGTTTTCTGCGCCTGGCGATCTTGAAGATAATTATTTCGCAGGTTGCGCAGCTTGCGGTAGTGGGCGTCGACGAAATCGCGCTTGGAGGAATCCTCCCGGGTCATCGGCTTGGCGTACTTGAAAAAGAAATCGTAGCGCCAGGTCGTGTAGTCATCGGCGGGCACCTGATAGACGGCTTTGAAACCGTCGAGGCGGCCGCCGACCTCGCGGCCCACCGGCACGCAGCCGATGAACGGCATCACGAATTGCGAAACCCGCACGTAACGCTGCGCGCCGATTTTTCGAATCGCGGCAACGCGAAAACCGAAATCCATTTCCTCGATCTCGAAGGTCGGCGCCTGATCCTCGTGGCGCAGCGCGTTGTGCCGGCCGTCCGGCTGGAAAGTTTTGTGCAGGTAATTGAGATGCGCGGAATCGCAGTCGCCGTCCAGCGCCTGCAGATAGTTGCACTCCAATTGGCTCTTGGCGATGTAAATCTGCGGCTGGGGCACGCCGAGCCAGGTGTAAGTGGGAAATAGCGGCTGCGCCTGGCGCGGCCCCAGGTACGCGAACACCATGCCGCCGGCCTCGATGCAGGGATAGGCGGTGTGCTGCACTTTGTATTTCAACTGACTGCCGGCCGGCTCCGCCGGGGTTTCGAGCACCTTGCCTTCAACGTCATATTTCCAGCCGTGGTAAATGCAGCGCAGGCCGCACTCTTCGTTGCGGCCGAAAAACAGCGAAGTGCCGCGATGGGCGCAATGCTCGCCGAGCAGGCCGATGCGTCCGGCGCTGTCGCGAAAGGCGACCAGATCCTCGCCGAGCAGGCGCACGCGCACCGGCGGGCAGTCCGGTTGGGGAATCTCCTCGGCGAGCAGCGCGGGAATCCAGTAGCGGCGGAAGAGCTCGCCCGTGGCGCTGCCGGGATGAACGCGGGTCAAGAGATCGTTGTCCTCTTTTGAGAGCATCGTTCGCTCCTACGGTCGCTTCGCCAGAATCGCTTTGAGCAGCTTGGTCGCTTCGGCGCTTTCCTGATCCACGCTGGCGCCGTTCTCCCAGAAAACCGCGTCGTCTTTCAAGCGGTATTCGGGCGCGATGACATCCTTGGCGATATCGATGCGCCGCGAGTTGGCGTTGCGCTGTCCGGCTTTGACCGACTGCGCCTGAAACAGGCTCTGGCCTTCGCGCGAGAGAAACCAGTTGAGAAAAATCTGCGCCGCGTGCGGATGGGGCGCCGGCGCGATCAGACTGATCACGCCCTGGCCGCCGGCGATGTAGTCGCCTTCTTTCAATGTTGGAATCACCGATTCCACCGGCAGGCGCTGCTCCCTGGCGCCGGCCAGCTCCGCATCGTCGCACGGCACGCAAATCGCCGCCTTGCCCGCGGCCAGCCAATCCACCAGTTGGCGATGATCGCGGCTCAACGCCACCTGCATGTCGCCGTAAAACTTGCCGATGAAGTCCGGCCCGAGCGCTTGGTTCATATAGAGATACCAGAGCACGTTGCGCGCGACGCCGGCAACGGTGGGGTCGTAGCCGATAATTTTTCCTTTCCACTTGGGATTCAGCAGATCCCGCCAGGATTTAATTTCGCCGGCTTTCGCCTGCTGCGTGTTGACCGAAACGTAAAGCCCGCGATGCCCCTGGAAGACAAACGAGTGGCGCGCTTCGGGATCGACAAAGCGATGCTTTCCCTTGAACCATTTCGATTCGTCTTTCACCTCGGGCAAAAGCAACGCCGGCGGCATCGGCGCCAGCGCTTTCGCCGGATAGAGAATTGAGACGTGAGTTCCCTGGCCGGCGATGTAAACATCGGCCTGGTACTTGCCCGCTCGCCGCTCCGCCATGAGCCGGGAAGAGAGCGCCGGACCGCTCGGTCCGTCGACCTGGTTGAGACGAATCTTGGGAAAGGCCTTTTGAAACTGGCTGACGGTGAAGCGGGGATAGTCGACGACGTAAACCGCGACTTCGCCCTCGCTTTCGGCCGCCTTGAGAGCTTTTTCCCATTCGTTTTGTTTCGACTCCGCCGCGGCGCCAATCCCGCTCCCCAGGGCCAGCAGCGTCAGGATGACGCAAGTATAAGGAAGCGCGCCTTTCACGATCGAGGGAGTCATCGAGTTTCCCCTTTACAATAAAACTCGCGCCGGTAGCAAAGACATCTTTTGCGGAGGATAACGCGATTGCGGTCGCGCGCCCCGCACCGTCCTGGTAAGGCAGATCTGTGTTATACATCGGCGATCGCCGGAGGACTCCATGAATTTGCGGCTGACCGCCATTGCGCTTTTCCTGCTGATCTCTTTTGCCGGCTGCTCAACGATCTCGGAGCGGCCAACGGAACCTTCCGTCGGCCCGCTGGTAATCGCCAGGCAGGGCTATTTCTTTGTCGGTGGAAAATATGTCGAGCGGCCCAACGGCCGGATCATGGCCGGTCAGATGTACGTGCAGTTTCAAATACCCGCAGAGCTGAAACATCCCTATCCGATTGTGATGATCCACGGCGGCGGCCAGACCGGAACGAATTTTCTCGGCACGCCGGATGGACGGCCCGGCTGGGCGGATTTCTTTTTAGCCGAAGGCTACGCGGTTTACGTCGTCGATCAACCCGGGCGCGGCCGCTCGGTCTATCACGCCGAGATCTACGGTCCGATCAACCAGCGCGCCACAGTCGAGGGCGCCGAGCAGCGCTTCACTGCGTTCGAGCGATTCAAAGAATGGCCCCAGGCCGGGTTGCACACGCAATGGCCGGGCACGGGAATCGCCGGCGATCCGGCCTTCGACCAATTCTTCGCCTCGCAGCAGCCTTCCCTCGAGGATCGTCGCATCGGCCACCGCATGAATCAGGAAGCGGGCGCGGCGCTCCTCGATAAAATCGGCCCGGCGATTTTGCTAGCGCACTCTCAGGCCGGCGCCTTCGCCTGGCTGATCGCCGACGTCCGCCCCAAGCTGGTCAAAGCAATCCTCGCCGTGGAACCGAACGGCCCGCCGTTTCGTCCCGACATGCGCTGGGGACCGGCCGACGCGCCGATCACCTACGATCCGCCGGCGACGGAGCTCTCGCAGTTGAAAACCGTCCAGGAAGCGAAAGCGGACGGTCCCGGTTTGCAACGTTGCACGCTTCAGGCCGAGCCGGCGCGGCAGCTGCCCAACTTGAAAGGGATTCCCATACTGATCGTCAGCAGCGAGGCGTCCTACCACGCGCCCTACGAACATTGCATCGCGAAGTTTTTGACCCAGGCCGGCGTGCCGAACACGCTCATGAAGCTCGCCGAGCGCGGCCTTCGCGGCAACGGTCACATGATGATGCTGGAGAAAAACAATCTCGCCATCGCCGCAGCGATGGCGGGCTGGTTGGGCGAGACGGTGAAATGATTTATCCCGCCCGTTCGATGGGTGCCAATCGCCGAGCTTTGTTCTACCGCGGCAGCGCCTTTCTCGCTTCGTCGAGAAAGCTCGCGTCGACGATGTCCTCGGGTTTGGGCAAGGGTTTTTTCAGCATGCCTTCTTCGGCGATCAGATTGAAAACCGTCTGCACGCCTTTGAGATTGACTTCGCCGTTGCGCGGCCAGATCTGCGTCTGCGTGTAAGTCTCCCAGGATTTCGCGATGTATTTGGGATCGAGCTTGGTGATCGCCGGAAGAATCTTGATCGCCTCCTCGCGGTTGTCGTGCAGCCAGCGATAGGTCGATACCAAAGCTTTCAGATAGCGGATGACGATGCCGCGATTTTTCTGCGCCCAGCCCTCGCGCACGCCGATCGCCGAGAGCTGGTAGTCGGGCATGAGCTTGTAGGCGTCGCCGAGATTGCTGAATCCCTGCTCGACGGCCATGACGCTCAGCGGCTGCGCCAGCAGCGCCGCATCGACCTGGCCGCTCTGAAGCGCGGTGAACTGCGGGGTGGAGCCGCCGATCGAGATCAGGCTGTAGTCGCGCGGATAGAGCACGCCGCGCTCTTTGAGCATCTGCTTCATCATCAGCGCCGCGGCGGAGGTGATGCCGGACATCGCCAATTTCGTCCCGCCCTTGAGATCTTCCATCTTTTTATATTTGGGCAAAGCGATCAGCGAATAGGTGGTGCCGTTGAACGAGCCGGCGATGAGTTTGATATCGCGATTGCCCTGCTGCAGGAGCACGCCGAGCAGGTTCGGCGGCACGTTGCCGAACTGCAGCGAGTCCGAGATCAGCGCCTGGACGATCTGCTCGTTGCGGCTGATGATGACGATTTCCGGGTAAAGGCCCTCGCGCTTGAAGAAACCTTTTTCCCTGGCCACGTAAACGGGCGCATAGCCGAAGGTGGCGGAGACGATGCCGATGCGGATCACATCGTCGGCGCGCACCGGCTCTAAAGCCGCCAACAGCAAGGAAAGCGCGAGGAAAATCGGTTGAGCCTGTTTCATCGAGCGACACCCTCCCTGAAAGAGTCGGTCCCGGTACCGGGTCGAATCTGCCTGCAAGCAGCAGATCGGTCAAGGAGCGACCGCAATCCAATAGCCGCCCGGATTCGCGACGGTGAAAAGATGTTTCGGGGAATCGCAGAACCGCGGTCAGGTGTTCGACAGTCGGAGCCGCTCGATCAGGCGATCCAGATCGCTTTTGATCGCGTCGAACGGCTCCTCGGCCGCGTGGCTGTCTTCCGCGGCGACAATTTCCTCGCGCACGCGGGTCAACTGGGGCGCCAGGCGCGGCGCGACCAGGCGCTCGGCCGCTTCGATCGATGTTTGCGCGCGGACGAGCTCTCTCGCGGCGCGGTCCTTTTCATCCATCGCGTCGGTGAACACCTCGGCGTTGGCGACGTGAAATCGGGCTTCGAGGAGGTCGCTTTCCGCCGGGGTCGAGGCATTCAACATTTCCCAGCGCGACGCGTTGTACTCCATCCACCATTCCTTGAAAACCACGGTGCGGCGCCAGGCCTGGTCGATGAATTGCGCCGCCCGCCGCAGCGCCGGCGCATCGGGCAGGCGCCGGGAAATATCGCTGCCGGACAAATAACTTTCCGCGCCCGCGCCGCCGTCCGAAGCGAAGCCCGGCCGATAGACCGAGTGCTGGAGCGCAACCATTGTCACCAGCAAAACAAAAAAATAAAAATTTACGAAAGGATCTTTCCACATACCCGTGTTTCTCCGCCGGCGCGGCACGGATTCTTACGTTTATTCTACACCAACCGAAAACGTGAGAAAGAGGCTCGGCGGATCTCGATGGCCAGCGCTTCCGCCAGGCGCAAGGCGGCGGTTTCATCGCCGGCGCGAAAGACCTACAATCAGGCTGTGCCCGGCCAATCCCGGAGCGCCGTGCCACGCGCCATGAATATCCTGATGCTGTATCCCAAGTTTCCCGATGAGACTTTCTGGAACACGGCGCGCTCCATAAGACTTCTCTGGGGACGCAAGGCGATCATGCCGCCGCTGGGCCTGCTGACGATTGCGAGCTACCTGCCCGAGGATTTTTCCGTGCGCCTGATCGACCGCAATGTCGCCGAGGAAAGCGCGGCCGACTGGCAGTGGGCCGACGTGATTTTCCTGAGCGCCATGATGGCGCAGCGCGAGGATTACCGGCAATGCGTTGGGCGCGCAAAGCAGCGCGGCAAGCCGCTGGCGCTGGGCGGACCGCTCACCCACGCCACGCCCGAGACTTGCCGCGCCGATGCGGATTGGCTCTGCTTCGGCGAAGCGGAAACCATTATGGCCGAGCTGATCGCCGATCTCCGCGCCGGGCGGCGCGGCCGTCATTACCATGGCGGCTCGGCAACCGACATGGAGCGGGTCAAAATGCCGCGCTTCGATCTTTTGCCGAACGTTAACGACTACGCCACCATGGCGCTGCAGTTTTCACGCGGCTGCCCGTTCAAATGCGAGTTCTGCGACATCATCGAAATCTACGGCCGGGTGCCGCGGACCAAAACGCCGGCGCAGCTCTGCGCCGAATTGACTGCGGTCAAGAGGCTGGGTTTTCAGGGTTACATTTTTTTGGTCGATGATAATTTCATCGGCAACAAGCGGCGCGCCAAACATTTGCTCGCGGCCCTCGCGGCCTGGAACCACGCGCAGCGCCATCCGTTTCGCTACTACACCGAAGCTTCGATCAATCTCGCCGACGATGATGAATTGCTCGACGCCATGCGCGAGGCGGATTTCTTTCACGTGTTCATCGGCATCGAGACGCCCGATCCGAAATTGCTCAAGACCACGCAGAAAATGCAGAACATCCCCGGCAATCCGCTGGCAAAAATCAGCCGCATTCGCCGCCACGGCCTGCACGTGACCGCGGGTTTCATCGTCGGTTTCGACGGCGAAGAGCGCGGCGTGTTCGACGTCCAGCGCGAGTTCATCCAGGCCTCGGGCATCGGCGTGGCAATGATCGGGTTGCTCCAGGCGATCCCGCACACCCAACTGGCGCGCCGGCTCGAGTCGGAAGGCCGTCTGCTGGAGACGCTCAGCTCCACCGGCAATCTTACAGTGGAAGGAATCAATTTCATCCCCAACGGCGCGCTCACCCGGCGCGAATATCTGGAAAACTACCGCGCCCTGGTGCGCGCGCTGTTTCAGCCCGCAGCGTACTTCGCGCGCGCCGTGCCCGCGCTGCTGGAACTTCGCGCCCGGGCGCCGCGCAGCGCGCTCCGGCGCCACGGCGCTCAATTGCTCAAAGTTCTGTTAAAGGAATTTTACTATTTCGGCTTGCGCGAGCCGGCGCTGCGCGGTCATTTCCGCCGCGCGTTCTGGCAAATTCTCCGCAAGCAGCCGGCCGCGCTCGAAGCGTTTCTTTTCGACTGCGGGATTTTCTATCACCTGCACCAGCACGCCGACTACATCCAGCGCGCGCTCGGCGATTATCTCGCCGCGCCTCGCCCGGATGATCCGCTCGACACGCTCGTCGACCCGCGCGCTGCCGATCGCGCAGTCGAGCGGCGCGCCGAGACCCGTTAGATCTGCGCGTGCCTCGAAGGGCCGCGGCGGGTTTACTTGCCGCCGGATTTCTTGTCCAGCTCGGCGACAAAGCGCATGTCGATGAAATCGTCCGCCTTGGCGCTTTTTGCGGCCGGGTCGCTGATCTCCGCCAGCACGGCTTCCATGCCTTTGCGGCTCACGTAGGGCGGATACTCCAGGTATTCGCGAAACTGGTTCCAGGTGTCTTCCTGGATCTCCGGCTCCTTCACTTTGAGCTGGTTGGCGATCATTTTCAGCGCCGCCGCCTTGTTCGATTTGAACAGCTGCACGCCTTCGGCGTAGGCCCGCACCACGCGGCGCACGACGTCCTCGTTGGCTTTGATATAACTTCGGCTGGTGCCGATCGCCACCGAGACGAATTCCGGCCCCTCTTTGGCGATGTTCATCAACTCCACAAACCCGGCCTTCTTGGCGCGCGAATTGGTCGGCGGCGACATGACGCCGGCGTCGATCTGCCCGGCGGAAAGCGCGGTGAAAATGTTCGGCACTTCCATCAATGGAAGAATTTGATAATCCGACGGCTTCAACCCGCCCGAGTTAAGCGCGAAAAGCGCGGAGGTGTGGGTCGACGAGCCGACCCGCGTGATGCCGATCTTCTTTCCTTTCAAGTCGGCGATTCTTTTGATCTCCGGTTTGGCCATCAACGAAAAAACCTGCCGGTTGGTCGCGCCGGCGACCAGGGTCAGATTCGCGCCTTTCAAGTTCGCCTGCGCCGCGTTGACGCCGTCCATGAACGAAAAGGCAATCTCGCCGGCGAGGATGGACTGAATGCCGCGGGAGCTCGACGGGATGTGCACCAGCTCGACATCCAGGCCGTTTTTCTTGAACAGATTTTCCTGCTTTGCCATGAACAGGCCGCTCTGCGCGCCGGTGACGGCGGTCCAGTTGATGCGCACGGGGTTCTGCGCGGCTGCCTTGGTGCCAAGCAAAAACGCCCACGCGGACGCGATCGCGAGGTGCCAGATTCGAACTTTCATCATCGCTCCTTAAAACGGGTAAGATCGGTCGCCGCCCGAAATCGTAGCAATTCATCCATCTAATGCAACCGGGTTGGTTTGGCGCCGCAAGCATGTTAAGTAGCGCCCATGAGTCGGAAAATTCACCTCACCCTGGCCGCCGGCGACTACGAAAGCATCCGCGCGCTCAAAGAAGGAACCGTCAAACCCGACGGCATCGAGCTCACCGTGCTGACGGAGATGAATTCCGAAGTGCGCCACTGGCGCATGCTGCGCAACCGGGAGTTCGACATCGCCGAGCTTTCCATGTCGAATTATCTCATGGCCAGATACACCGGCCTGCCGTTCACCGCGATTCCCGTGTTTCTCCACCGCCGTTTCCGCCACGGGTTTATTTTTTTGCACGCCGGCAAAGGCATCACCCGGCCCAAGGAGTTGATCGGCAAAAAAGTCGGCTTGCGCAATTTCCAGGCCACGGCGAACCTTTGGATTCGCGGAATTCTCGAGCACGAGCACGGCGTGCCGCACAAGAGTATCGAATGGCTCAAGCAGGGCGACGAGGAAGTCGACTGGACACCGCCCGCGGATTTGCGCCTGCAGCGCGTCGCGCCGGGAAAAAACGTGGAGAAAATGCTCGCCGAGGGCGAGCTCGACGCGTTGATTCATCCCGAGCTGATCCAGCCGATTCTCGACCGCGACAAGCGCGTGACGCGGCTCTTTCCCAACTACCGCGATCTCGAGATGGATTATTTCCGGCGCACCGGCATCTTTCCGATCATGCACACGACCGCGATCAAGCAGGAGATCGTCGACAAATATCCCTGGGTGCCGATCAATCTTATGCAGGCCTTCGAGGCTTCCAAGCAGGCCGCTTATAAGCGCATGGAAAATCCGCGCATCGTGCCGCTCGCCTGGTTTCGTTGTTTTCTCGAAGAGCAGGAAGAACTTCTTGGCGCCGATCCGTGGCCCTACGGGCTCACCGAAGCCAATCGAAAGAATCTGGAGACGCTCATGCAATATTCTCAGGAACAGGGTCTCTTGGGGCGCAAAATGGCGCTCGAAGAATTGTTCGCCGCCACCGAGGCGCATTCGTAACCGCCATGGAAGCCGCGATCATTGCGGGAGTCGGACCGGGAACGGGCGCGGCGCTGGCGCGCGCTTTTGCCAGGGAAGGCTACGCCGTCGGCCTGCTGTCGCGCCACGCGGCATCGAGCGAGCCTGTGGCAAATGAAATTCGCGCCCGCGGCGGCAAGACGTTGGCCGTGTGCGCCGATGTCACGGCGCGCCAGGACGTGCAAAGCGCGGTGGCGCAAATTCGGCGCGAGCTCGGTCCGGTCACCGCGCTGGCGCACAACGCAAGCGGCTACGGGCGCGCCAATTTTCTGGAGATGGATCCCGAGCAGCTGCGCCAATCGTTCAACGCCAACGTCATGGGCGCGGTTTATCTGGCCCAGTCGGTGATTCCCGACATGCTCAAGTCGGGCCATGGATTCATTTCGCTCACCGGCGCCACCGCCGCGCTCCGCGGCCGTGCCGGCTTTGCGCCGCTGGCGGTCGGCAAATCCGGCTTGCGCATGCTCGGCCAGGCGCTGGCGCGCGAGTTTCACCCCAAAGGAATCCACGTTGTGCACGTGATCGTCGATGGCCAGATCGACACGCCGCGGCTCCGCGCCCGGGAACCCGCGCGCGCGCGCCCAAGCGTCATCTCGCCCGACGCGATCGCTGCGGCCGTGATAGCCTGCCTGAAACAGCCGCCCGACGCCTGGAGCCAGGAGATCGATCTGCGGCCCGCCGTCGAGTCTTTTTAGGCGCTTCCCGCCGCCGATTCGGCGTTGATCTTGGCCGGCGATTGGCGTAGATTTTCTCCCCTGTTCGCTTTGTAACAGCGACCGCCCGTCACTCCGGCAGAGGAGGTTTTATGTTCGGCAAAGGCGTTTATCAGGAAGAAGAAAATCTGTTGAGAGACATCATTCGCAGCATCGACAAGAGAGTCGACTACAGCGCCAAAGAAGGTGAAGGCTCGCGATTCACCGTGCATGTCAAATTCCGCAATCACGAAACCGACGTCGTGTTGGATCTGGAGGACTTAAAAGCGGCCAAGGAAGACATGGTCCGGCGCCACCAAATCCGGCAGAAGATCAAAGCGCGCTACGATCACCTCGACCGATCCCGCTACGTCGATGACGTTCTCGGCCTCAAACCCGCGCGCCTGCTCAAGGCTTCGCCCAAGCTGGAGCCGATGGCCCAGCGCGGCGGCTTTGGCCGCGGGCCGCGGCGCTAGAATTTTGACGAAAACCGTGGACCGGGCGCAAAAAATCCGCCGGGCCTTGAGCGAGCGTGGTCAGTTGATCATGCCCGGGGTCTACGACGCGCTCAGCGCCAAGATTGCCGCGCGCGCCGGCTTCGAAGTAATTTTTATCACCGGTTACAGCCTCTCGGCGACTTTGCTCGGCGAGCCGGATTTCGGCCTTTTAACCCAGACCGAAGTGGTCGCCGCGGCGCAGCGTATCTGTGCTGTGACCGACACGCCGGTCATCGTCGACGCCGACACCGGCTACGGCAATGCAATCAACGTCATGCGCACGGTAGAGGATTTGATCCGGGCCGGCGCCGCCGGCATGTTTCTCGAGGACCAGGTCTGGCCCAAGCGCTGCGGCCATATGAAGGGCAAGCAGGTTATCCCGCTCGATGAGCAGTTGAAAAAACTGCGCGCTGCCGTGGAGGCCAGAAAAGACAATGATTTTTTCATCGTCGCGCGCACCGACTCGCGCCAGGCGCTGGGCTTGAGCGAAGCGATCAGCCGCGGTCTGGCTTTCAAATCCGCCGGCGCCGACGCTGTTTTCATCGAAGCGCCGGAATCGAAAGACGAAATGAAGGAAATCGCGCGTCGGGTGCCCGGTCCGCTGGTGGCCAACATGCTCGAGCGCGGCGTCACGCCGCTAATGAGCCCGCAGGAATTGAAAGATCTGGGCTTCGACCTGGTGGTCTGGCCGCTCGCACCGCTTTATTCGGTGGCGAAATCCCTCACCGAGGTCTACACCACGCTGCGGCGCGACGGTTCGACCCTGGCGATCCTCGACCGGCTGATGCCCTTCGACGATTTCAACCAAATCGTCGGCCTGGAAGAAAAATATGCCCTGGACGCGAAGTACCGAAGCTGATCTCGCTGCCGGTGCTATCTGAATTTGCTCGGAAAAATCCGCGCTCGCTATAAGCGCATCGGCATCAGCACATAAAGATAGCTATCGACCCCAGCCTTGCGGATAATGCTCGGGCTTAGCTCGTCTTTGAGCTCGATGTCGATCTCACCGTCGCCGCCGAGCACACCGAGCACATCGATCAGATAGCGCGCATTGAAGCCGATCGAGAGGTTCTTGCCTTTGTACTCGGCTTCGATTTCCTCGACCGCTTCGCCGAGATCGGGGTTGTTCGCCGAGATCGAAACCCGCCCGTCGGAAAATTCCATGCGAATTCCCTTGTAGCGCTCGCTCGACAGAATCGACACGCGGCGCAGCGCCTGCAAGAGCTCGTCGTGCTCGAGCCTGGCGGTATTCGGATTTCCCTTCGGGATCACTTTGGTGTAGTCGGGGAAGTCGCCGTCGATCAGGCGCATGAAGAGCTCGACCTTGTCCTTGATGACCAGCCCCATGTTTTCCTTGAAACCCAGCGACACCACGCCCTCGGCGCCGGCCTCAAGCAACTTCTTCAGCTCGGCCAGGCCTTTGCGCGGCAGGATCACTCCTTTTGCCAGGCCCAGGCTGCCCACCGACTTTTCCTCGAACGCCAGCCGATGGCCATCGGTGGCGACCATACGAATCTTGCCGCCCTCGCCCTCCTCGATGAACACGCCGTTCAAGCTGTAACGCGTTTCGTCCATGGAAACCGAGAAAATCGTTCGCTCGATCATTTCGCGAATGGTTGCGGCCGGTGTGGTGGAGAGCGATTTGGCATCGAATTTGGGAAACTGCGGAAACTCTTTTGCGTCCATGCCGACGATCTTGAAAACCGATTTGCCGCTTCGCACCTCCACCCAGTCGTTGTCCAGGCGTTTCAGTTGCACCTGTTCGTTGGGGACTTCGCGGATGATCTCATAGATTTTTTTGGCGTTGACCGTAACCGTGCCTTCCCTGGCGACCTGGCCTTCGATTTCTCCGCGCACCCCGACTTCGAGATCGGTGGCGGTCACGCGCACCGCGCCTTTTTGCGCTTCGAGCAGAACATTGGCCAGAATCGGCATCGTGTTGCGCCGCTCGACGATGCTTTGAGTCCAGTAAAGCGTCGCTAAAAGCTCATCGCGCTTGGCCCTGATTTCCATACACCCTCCGCACTACCGTTTCTAACTATATATATAAAATTCAGAAGTAATAGTAGTGCCTGTGCGCACTGTGGAAAAGCGGGATTTGCCGAGAAAAATCGACTAGGTAAGGTGTGGCTTTTTGAGCAGGGGAACAGACGGTTGTGAACCGATTTTGGAAAGCGCTTGCCGCGGCGCACATTCATCCACAGCCGGTGATAAGGTTGGCCACAGTTTATTCACACCCTTTTGCGGATGTTCAGGTTGCGCTCGAGCTTTTCGATGGTGGTCTGCATGTGCGGATCTTCCTTGATTTTGCGCTCGATGGTTTTCGATGCGTGAATGACGGTGGAATGGTCGCGGCCGCCGAATTTGTCGCCGATCGCGGGAAAGGACGTCTCGGTGTATTTGCGGCAGAGATACATCGCCACCTGGCGCGGCAGGGCGATGTTTTGCGTGCGCCTTTTGGCTTTCAGGTCGCCAATCTTGACGTTGAAGTATTCGCAGATGGTTTTCTGGATATTTTCGACCGTGATCTCGCGCTGGGCGTTTTTCAAGGTGTTGCGCAAAACGTCCTTGGCCAGCTCGACCGTGATCGCCGCTTTGGTGAGCGACGCAAAGGCGCCGAGCCGGGTGAGCGACCCTTCGAGCTCGCGCACATTGGAATCGATATTCGAGGCGAGAAAGAGCGCGACTTCCTGAGGCAGCTTTACGCCTTCTTCTTCGGCCTTTTTCTGCAGGATGGCCACCCGCGTTTCCATGTCCGGCGGTTGGATATCGGCGATCAGGCCCCACTCGAAACGGTTGCGCAGCCGGTCTTCGATGCCGGGAATCTCCTTGGGAAATTTGTCCGAGGTGATGACGATTTGCTTGTGCGACTCGTAGAGCGAATTAAAAGTGTGAAAGAACTCCTCCTGAGTGCGCTCTTTGCCGGCGATGAACTGCACGTCGTCGAGGATCAGGATCTCCACATTGCGAAATTTCTTTTTGAATTCGTCCATTTTGTCGCGCCGCAGCGATGCGATCAACTCGTTCATGAACGACTCGGAGCTGAGATAGACGACTTTCAGGCCCGGCCGTTGCGCTACGGCTTGATGCCCGATGGCATTGACCAGATGAGTTTTACCGAGGCCAACCCCGCCGTAAATGAACAGTGGGTTATAGTGCTCGCCGGGCTGATTGGCGACCGCCACACAGGCGGCGTGGGCGAATTGATTGCTGGCGCCGACGACGAAGTTCTGGAAGGTGTATTTGGCGACAAGATTGTTGTTGGCCGGAGCTTTGTCGCGGGGTTTGTCTTCTTTTTTGACCGTTTTTTCTGCGCCGGGCTCGCCGGCGAGCTTTTCGTTGATGCCGAATACAACTTTGACGTTGTTTTTCGCGAGCGAGCTGAGGATGTCTTCCATCTGCGCCAGGTAGTGCTCGGTCAGCCAGTCGCGAAAAAATTTGTTCGGAACGTCGAGCAGGACCTCGTTCTTGTTGCGCGAGACGAAACTGATCGGCTTGATCCAGGTTTCGAAGTTTTGCTTGCCGATCTGCTCTTTTATTTCGGCCACCGCCGCGGACCACAGCTCGGGCATAATCACACCGCTATCCAATGGAAACGTCGAAATAAGCGACAAAATAGTTACTCACAATGTTATCCACAGTTGTGGATAACTCAGGAAACGCCAAAAATTCGTCCTGGAACCTGAAACCATCGGGAGCTCTTGGCTGCTCCGTGGAACACCCGGTCGAATCGTGAGCGCGTCGAAAAAATCTCATGGACCGATCGCAATCGGGTTGCATTTTTTTTCCGCGTCGCGAGGAAAGGCGCGGTGAAAAAAAGATGCGTCGGATTCGAGAAAATTTTTAATAGTCCTTTTCAAATTTCTTTGCAAGAAAAAAAGATTCAGAAAAAAATTTTTGCGCTTGCGATTCAACTTGACAGGTTTATCGAGTGGTGTTAGCAACACACACCCATTCCCGTGACTCGTTCCAGAAAACTTTTTCGCCGCGCGCTAAAAAAAATTCCCGGCGGCGTGAACAGTCCGGTGCGCGCATGGCAGGCAGTCGGCGGCACGCCGCTGTTCCTTAGCGCCGGCCGCGGTGCCGCGGTGATCGACGCCGATGGGCGGCGCTATGTGGATTACGTGGGCTCCTGGGGCCCGCTGATTTTGGGCCATGCTTGTCCCGAGGTCGTGCAAGCGGTGCGGCAACGCGCCGCTGGCGGCATGACTTTCGGCGCGCCCACGGCGCTGGAAGCAGAGCTGGCGGAGCGTGTGTGCGACCTGATGCCAGCGATCCAAAAGCTCAGGCTGGTCAGCTCGGGGACCGAAGCGACGATGAGCGCGCTGCGCTTGGCGCGCGCGTACACGGGACGAAGCAAAATCGTCAAATTCGACGGTTGCTATCACGGCCATTCGGATGGATTGCTGGTGAAAGCCGGTTCCGGCGTCGCGACGCTGGGATTGCCGGACAGCCCCGGCGTGCCGCGCGCATTTACGCGCGAAACGCTGGTCGCTCAATTCAACGACCTGGATTCGGTGCGGAAAGCTTTTCAGCGCTTTCCCGGCCAAATTGCTGCGGTCATCGTCGAGCCGATCTGCGGCAATCTCGGCGTCATTCGGCCGCAAGCGAATTTTCTTGCCGGCTTGCGCGATCTGACGCGGCGCAACGGAGCGCTGCTGATTTTCGACGAGGTCATCACCGGATTTCGCGTCGCGCTCGGCGGCGCTCAAGCGCTTTTCAGAATTCGTCCCGATCTCACCTGTCTGGGAAAAATTCTCGGCGGCGGCTTACCGCTGGCAGCTTTTGGCGGCCGTAGAGAAATCATGGATCTGCTTGCGCCCCTTGGGCCGGTGTATCAGGCCGGCACGCTTTCAGGAAATCCGTTGGCGGCGGCAGCAGGGCTCACAACGTTGAAGTTGTTGAGCCGGCGGGGCGTTTACGAGAAGTTGAACGCCAAGGGAGAATTCCTCGAGGGCGGTTTTCTCGATGCGCTCCATAGATTCAACCTTTGCGGTGCGGTCAATCGGGTCGGTTCCATGATGACTTTATTTTTCGGCGTCGATCGGGTGGCGAATGCAACCGATGCGCGCCGGGCCGATGGGAAAAGGTTTCGCGAGTTTTTCCACGGCATGCGCGCCCGCGGCATTTATCTGCCGCCCTCGCCGTTCGAGGCCATGTTCGTGTCCCTCGCCCATTCAACCGCCGATTTGAAAAAGACAATCGCCGCTTTTTCCCGCTGGGCTGAAAGCTCGTCGCGCGGTTGACCCCTCCAGGGCGGCATGGTAGAAAAACTGCCCAGTGGGAAAACCGGATCCCCGTTCCGATGGCGGGCCGGATGAACCTCCCTTTTTCAAACGGGCGGGTTTATATTTAGGAGTGGCGTTCGAGCTGCCCGGCACGATCCTCGCCGGTCTGGTTCTTGGATATTTTCTCGACAGATATTTCAATTCTTCGCCGTGGCTGCTGCTCGTCTTTACCCTGCTCGCTTTTGCCGGCGCGTTCATCCGTCTGGTGCGCTGGGTGAGGTTTTTTTCCGCTAGGCGCGATGGAAGCGACGGCGAGGACCGCGATTCTCCGAATTGAAATCTGGCACGGCGCGCTGCTGCTGGCCCTGGTTGCAGCGCTCTGGCAGAGCCGGTTGCTGGACATCACCGCGCTTCTCGCCGGCGGGATTTTCATGGGCGTCAATTTTTTGCTGTTGAGCTATGGTGTGGCCTGGCTGCTCACGCCGCTCGCGGGCAGCAAGAGAATCAAGGCTGGAGTCGGTCTGCTGGTTCTGAAAATTATTCTTTTTTTGGCGCTTTTGACCACGGTTTTCTTTCGCTTCGAGCTGGACGCGATCTCCTTTGCAGCGGGTTTTTCGACCCTGCTCGTGGCGATCGTGATTGAAAGCCTGCGTGGGGCGCTTCGAGTGGGAGCTTGAGTGATGGAACATTCGTTTACCTGGTTTAACCTGATGCCGGCGGGGTTGCAGCATTCCATTGGTGATCACACTTTCTTCGCCATTGTTGCGGGCTTGTTGTTGATCCTTTTCGCCGTCGCTGCCCGCGGCGCTCTTGCGAAAGCACAGGATCCGGTGGTGCCGGCCAGCGAGCTGGGCTCGCGCAATATCGCCGAGCTGCTCGTGCAACTGGTGGTGGCGCAAAGCGATCAGATCATCGGCAGGGCGGGCCGAAAGTACGTGCCCTTTTTCGGCACGTTTTTCTTCTTCATTCTTCTCAGCAATCTCCTCGGCCTCGTGCCCGGCTTCGCGCCGCCGACGGGAAATCTGAACACCACGGTCGGTCTCGCGCTTTGCTCTTTTGTCGGCTACAACATGATCGGGGTGCGTGAGCAGGGCGTGAGCTATTTCAAGCACTTCATCGGACCGATGACCAGCCTGCCGGGCCAGAGTTTTCTCGCCAAGCTTGCGTTTTTGCCCCTGCTGTTTATTTCGGTCATTTTCTTTTTGATTCTCGAATTGTTTTCTCATGGGTTTCGGCCGGTGTCGCTTTCTTTGCGTCTTTTCGGCAACATGATGGGCGACCACCAGGTGATCGGCGCGTTCATCGGTCTAACGAAGTTGATCGTACCGGTGGCTTTTTACCTAATGGGAACCCTGGTCTGCGTGATCCAGGCTTTTGTCTTTACGCTTTTGAGTATGATTTATGTCGCCCTGGCGATCAGCCATGGCCACGAGGAAGAACACGGGCACGAAGCCCATCAGGCGCATCATTAAGCGGTCGGCCGCGCGGTGGAAGAGGAGGACAGAGGGGTGGCAGGCATGAGATCGCTGGAAAGGAGAAAGGAGATGAAAAAGCTGCTGGCATTTTTTGGCGTGCTCTTTACCGGCGTATTGGCCGCGAGCGCGGCCATGGCCGCTGAAGGCGTCGCCACGGTGGGCGACACCAAAAGCGCCGCGATTGCGATTGCTGCAGGAATCGCGGTTGCGATCGCGGCCTTCGGGGCTGCTTTGGGCCAGGGCCGGGTGGGCGCATCAGCGATGGAAAGCATCGGCCGCAACCCCAACGCCGCCGACAAGCTCTTCTTGCCGCTGGTGTTGACCCTGGCGCTGCTCGAAGCGTTGGCGCTGTACGGGTTCGTGATCGCGATTATCTTGAGTGGTAAGATCTAACGCTTTTCGAGACTTCGCAAAAAAAGGGCGGGAAGATTTCTTCCCGCCCTTTTTGTTTTCTAGCGAGCCGGCAGCTCGACTTTGTGCAGATGCACCTGGGTGTAGCGGAGCAGCTCTTCCAGAGTGTGCAGTTTGTAGGGCTTTTCGTAGAAAATTTCTTTGATGCCCGTGTTCACCAGCACTTTGAGACAATGGATGCACGGGGTGTGGGTGATGTAAATCGCGCCGTCTTTGATGCTTGCGCCGTTCTTCGCCGCCTGGGCGATGGCGTTCATCTCGGCGTGGATCGTGCGAAAGCAATTCTGCTCGGTGTCGCCGTTGGGCGTTTTGGACTCGTAAATCAAACAGCCCACGTCGGTGCAATGCGGCATGCCCGCCGGCGCGCCGTTGTAACCGGTGGCGAGAATATTTTTGTCGCGCACGATCACCGCGCCGACTTTCGCGCGGGTGCAGGTCGAGCGCTCAGCCACCTGTTGGGTGATGGTCATGAAATACTGGTCCCAGCTCAAGCGCTCGCTCATTTTTCTCCTCCGTCCTCCGGCCCTGTCGCGGTGAGAATAATTTGATCCCCGACCCTGGCGTTGCAGATCCGCTGCGCGCTGCCTCTGTTGACCGCGATTTCCAGAAAGCCCGAGCTGTTCCAGACGGCGACAAGCTCGCCGGCCGCGACCGAATCGTAGCTTTTTGCGATGCCGGCGATCAGCGTCGAGCCCGCGGCGATGCGCAGCTCGCCCCTGGGCAGTCCCGTCAAATCACGTGCGGTCAGATTTGTAAACAGGTTGCCGTAGCGGTCAATGTATAGGATCTCGCCTTCCCAGCGGCCGTGCTCGCGCCGGACTTCCGGCAGGCGCAGCTCGACAAAAGCAGACAGCGATGGACCCAGGGCCGCGGGCGGGACTCCGAGGGAAAGATGCGCCGCCGCGGGCGCGAAAATATCCCGGCCGTGAAAAGTCGTGCCGGCGGCTTTGAGCTGATACTCGGGATTGCTCAGTTCCACGATCCGCTCGGGCTTGGCTCCGGCGACGGCGAAGCTCAGCACGCCGTTGTCCGGGCCGATAAAATAATTGCCGCCGGACGCGATCCCAATCGCCCGGCGCGCGCCGCCCACGCCGGGGTCGATCACCGCCACATGAATCGTGCCGGGCGGAAAGTAAGGCACCGCCTGGCGCAGGCTCAGCGCTCCGGCCATGACGTCCTGCGGCGCGATGCCGTGGGTGAGATCGATGACTTGCGCGCGCGGGTTGATGCCGGCGATGACGCCTTTCATGATTCCCACGAACGGATCCTGGTAGCCGAAATCGGTGGTCAACGTGATCAACATCGGGTCCGCCCCGCGGCGCAGGCTTCAATCTAAGCAGAAAAGATTTTGCACGTAAAGAAACCGGGTCGCGGCATTCTTGACCCTTTTCAGCGCCGCCGCGACGGGTTATAAGAAAGCTGCCTCGAGGAGTTTCCCATTCGCGTCCTCCGACCGCTGCGGCACAAAAATTACGCGCTTTTCGGCAGCAGCGACTTCATCGCTTCGATCGGCCAGTTCGTTCGGGAAATCGCGCTTTACTGGCTGGCCTACGAAATCACCGGCTCGGCCATGGCGCTGGGCGTTCTGGCGCTCTGCGAAGCGACCCCGCGATTGATTTTGAGCGTAGTCGGCGGCGTGATCGTCGACCGCTACGACCGGCTGCGGCTTCTGACCGCGATTCAATTTCTCTGCATGGCGCCGGTCTTCACCATGGTCGCGCTCTATTTCATGGGGATCCTGCAGTTCTGGCATATCGTCATTCTCGAAACCGCTCTGGCGATCATCCGCAGCATGAACCCGACCGCGGGCCAATCGCTGCTGCACGATCTGGTGCCGGAAGACGAGCTGATGAACACGGTGGCGCTGTACTCACTGGGCTTCAATTTCGCGCGCATCGTCGGCCCGTCCCTGGGCGGCATTCTGGTGCTTTGGATCGGTGTCGGCGGCTGCCTGACTTTTTACGGCGTGGCGCTGCTGATTTCGGCGGTGGAATTGCTGCCGATCCGTCTGCCGCCGGACAGCCGGGCGAAAACCACGCCGGATTGGCTGCATGAAATCCGCGAGGGGCTGGATTTCATCCGGCGCTCGCCGCTGGTGCTTTCCAGCACCCTGGCCGCTTACGCGCTCAGCGCTTTTGTCGGCACCTACCAGCGCTTTTTGCCGATCTTCGCCAAAGACATTCTCAAAACCGGACCGGAAGGTCTGGGCGCGCTGACGGCGGCGTCGGGCATCGGCGCGGTGCTGTCGCTGCTCTTTCTAGATGCCGTCGGGCGGCGCTGGCAGCGCGAGACTTTGCTCTGGTTCAGCTCCAAAGTGACGCCGCTGCTGCTGATTCTTTTTTGTCTCTCGCGCAGCCTCTGGCTCTCGGTTCTGCTGATGGCACTGCTCGGCGCGGCGCAGATTCTGTTTCGCACCGTCAGCCGTTTGATCATTCAGGTGGAAGCGCCGCGCGAGCTGATCGGCCGGGTGATCAGCGTTTTTCAAATGGACCAGGGCATGCGCTCGGTGGGATCCATGGTCATGGGCGCGGCGGCAACGGTGTTCGGCGCGGCGCTGGGACTGTCTCTCTGCGCGGTCGCCTCCATCGGCATCACCACACTGACTTTTTATCGACTGATCGGCCGGCCGGCGCGCGCCGACGGCGCTCTATTGAAGGACCGGATCGAGACCTGAAATATTACAAGGCTTCCAAAACCGCCGCGAACAGAAGCGGCACCATGATCTCCATGTGGCCGGTGAGGTTGTAGCCTTTGCCGCTTTGCAAGGTCGGCCGGTTGACCACGTTGGTGAGCGGCCGGTAGTGCTGGAGAAAATCGAGATTGACGGTTGTCAGGTGCTGCACGGGATGGCCGAGATTGCGCGCCAGGCTCACTGCCTTGAGAAAAACCTCGGGCAGCACCACCGCCGAGCCGAAATTCAGATAGACCCCCCGATCCAGGCTCGCGACCACTGAAGTGAGCGTGCGAAAATCGCGCAAGCTCGAGTCGCCGAGGGCCCGTCCGTCGGCTTGCGGATGCATGTGGATGATGTCCGTGCCGATCGCGATGTGGCAGGTCACCGGAATTCCTAGCCGCGCCGCCGTGGCGAGAATGCTGAGTCTTCGGTGCGCCAGGCGATGGTTGAGAATCGCCTGACCGACGGCGGCGCCGACCCCCAGCCGATTTTTCGACCCGTCGCTGATGGCCTGATTGATAAACGCGCCGGTCTCTTCGCCCATGCCGAAGCTGCCATCCTTCAAGCTGGCAGCGACGTCTTCCGAGGTCTCGCCCATGAACGCGATCTCGAAATCATGGATCACGCCGGCGCCGTTGAGCGCGATGGCATCGATGATGCCGCGCTCCATGAAATCGATGATCACCGGGCTCAGGCCGACTTTGATCGGGTGCGCGCCCATGCCCAGCAGAACCGTGCGGTTTTTGCGGTGGCAATCGGCGATCTTCGCAGCGATTACTTTGAGATTTTGCGCCGCGAGAATGTCGGGCAGGCCGCGGAGGAAAGCGCGCAGGCTCGCGCCCTTTTTCAAGCGCTTGCCAAGCAGCGAGGATTGAACCTTGCTAAGCCGCTTTTGGACGGGATAGGTGCGGACTTTGGCAAAGTCGAGGAGGGGAAATTTTTTGCGCGCCATGCTGCGATATCGAGGCCGTCAGATCCCCGGGAAAAGCGTCCGATCGACGATGTCGCAGATCACGTGGCCGACCAGAATGTGGGTCTCCTGAATGCGCGGGCTGTTCTTGCCTTCGGAAACGCGCAGCAGGTAATCGACCTCTCCGGCCATCTTGCCGCCGCTACCACCGGTGAGGCCGATGGTGGCGATACCGAGTTTTTTGCAGGCGGCGATCGCCGCGAGCACGTTGGGCGAGTTGCCGCTGGTGGAAATTGCCAGCGCGATGTCTCCCGCTTTGCCCAGCGCTTCGATCTGCTTGGAAAAAATTTGCGTGTAATCGTAGTCGTTGGCGATGGCGGTGAGCGCCGAGGTGTCGGTGGTGAGCGCCAGCGCCGGCAGGGGCGGCCGCTCGATCAAAAAGCGATTGGTGAACTCCGCGGCGATGTGCTGCGCGTCGGCAGCGCTGCCGCCGTTGCCGAAAAGCAGCAGCTTGCGGCCGTTTTTGAACGCCGCGATGATGGCGTCGATCGCCTGGGTAAGCGTCGCGAGATTATCGCGCAGGAACGCCTGCTTGACGCGAATGCTTTCATCGAAGGCTTTGACGATCGCGTCCTGCATCAACGTTTCTCGTAGTGCTTTGCCATCTGGCTTTCGAGGCCGCGCTTGGCCAGCGCCTCTTCGAACCACCGGCGCACGATCGGGTCCTCGTCGGCGTATTCGATCTGCGCGCCGCCCTTTTTGCGGTCGAGCGCGCCCTGATAGCGCGGCCGCACGCCCTGATATTTTTTGCTGCCGAAGGCGCGCAGCGCCAGATAGCGCGCCGGCCGGGCGCCGGCGTTGAAGTGCTGGTGCCACCAGTTTTCCGGCGGCACCACCATGCTGCCTTCGTGCCATTCGTATTTCTGGATCGGCGCCCCGTCGGGCCAGATGAGCGAGTAGCCCTCGCCGCCGAGGATGATCACGTGCGCGCCGGCGCCGTGGCGGTGCGCCTTTTTATAGGTGCCGACCGGGAATTCGGAAATGTGGCAGGCCGTCGTGTTCTCGGAAAGCTCGAATTTGATATTGCTGCCGCCGGCGCCGCGCTCGTTGTAGTCGAGCAGCTTGAAGCTGCGCGCGTCGGGCACGAAATTGGTTTCCCACACGTTGCCGGCGAATTTAAATCCTTGGTAATCGCCGGCGTAAAGCGTTCCCTCGCCGTTGAAATAATTCTGGCGCGCGTCGAAGCGGTCGCTGAAGGCGAAGTCGTTGTGAAAAATAAAATCCAGATTGTGCAGCAGATTGATCATCGTCGGCGCGGTGGTGACCGCCAGGTAGCGCGCCGGCTCGCTGCCGCTGCCGTTGAAGAGCTGATGCGAAGTATTGAGCGGCGGCGAGAACAGCGAACCCGCCTGCCATTCGAAAGTCTGTTTGCGATCTTCCTGATTCCAAACCGTGGTCGCGCCTCTGCCGCTGATAATATAAATCGTTTCTTCGAACAATTGACGCTGCGGTTTGAGGCTTTTTCCCGGCGCGATCTCGCAGATATAGCAATTATTCACCTGACCGGCGCCTTCCATTTGCAGGAACGCGCCGCGCCCGCCCTTGCGCTCCCACCATTCCAATTGGACGTCGCGGATGTCCTCGACGAAAAAAGTCTTGATGACCGGAATGCCTTCGCCTTCCAGCCACTTTTCGTAGCTCGACTTGTTGCCGTCCGCGCTGGCGGTGGAATTGCGAGTTTCTGGTTTGGCCATGCCGGCCTCCGCGCCGAAAGCTGATTTTTATCACAGGGTCCGGCGCGATGAAAGGAGAGTCAGCGGCGGTAAAACGCCTCGATGGCGCCGACGATTTCTTCCTGCTGCGCGGCGCCGAGCTCCGGGTAGAGCGGCAGCGCGAGCACCTCGCGAGCGGCCAGTTCGGCGCAGGGGAAATCGCCTTCCCGGTGGCCCAGCTCGGCAAAGCATTTCTGCAGATGGAGCGGCAGCGGGTAGTAAATCTCGCTCTGGATGCCCTGCTCGGCGAGAAATTGTTTCAGCTCATCGCGGCGCGCGGCGCGGATCACGTAATTGTTGAACACATGACTTTTGTCGGCGCTTTTCGCGGGAACCCGGACGGCGCCGGAATTCGCGGCGCGGCTGCGATCGAACAATGCGCCATAGGCCGCGGCGCGCCGGATGCGCTCCTCGCACCAGGTTTCCAGATATTTGAGTTTCACCGAGAGCACCGCCGCCTGGAGCGAGTCGAGACGCGAGTTGATGCCGGTCGCTTCGTGGTGATACTTGACCCGCTCGCCGTGCATACGGAGCATGGTCAACCGCTCGGCGAGCGCGCTGTCCTGCGCGCTCACCAGACCGCCGTCGCCGAAGCCGCCGAGGGTTTTGCTCGGGAAAAAGGAAAAGCAGCCGAGCGCGCCGATGGCGCCGGCGAACTTGGTTTGACCGGCGATCGACACTCGTGCGCCGCACGCCTGGGCGACGTCTTCGACGATCGCCAGCCCGTGATCGCGCGCCAGCGCCGTCAATTCGCTCATCGCGCAGATCCGGCCGAAAAGATGGACCGGTAAAAGCGCGCGAATGGCCAGACCGGTTTTCGCATCGATGGCTCGGCCGGCGCGGCTGCGAGCGCGCTCGGCGAGGAGTTTTTCTACACCGTCCGCGGGCAGCAAAAAACTCTCGGCGTCGATGTCGACGAACAGCGGTCGCGCGCCGAGGCGCGTGATCGACGAGACCGTGGAAAAAAACGTGAACGGCGTGGTGATCACCGCATCGCCGGCTCCGACGCCGAGCGCCATCAATGCCAGCAGCAGCGCGTCGCTGCCGGAAGCGACGCCCACGGCAAAGCGGCAATGCAGGTAGGCGGCCATTTGCTCCTCGAATTGTTTGACCGCCGGCCCGAGAATAAATTGCTGCGACTCGTTAACCGCATCAACGACCGTTCGCACTTCGTCGCGGATCGCGGCGTACTGCGCGCGCAGATCGACGATGGGAATTCGATAGGGCGGCGGATTAGACACTGGTTTTGACCGCCTGCGACCGGCCGCGCAGGGCTTTCTCCGCGACTTCGGCGAGCAACGGGTCGTGGTCGTGATCGAGGGCGAAGACCCGGAACTGAACCACTTTGGACGGAATGAACTCGAACAGCTCGGCGAGGGATTCCTTGGTGATCTCGCCGCTCGACGGATCGAAGATGTGGATTTGCTTTTTGCCCATGGCGAAAGGATTTTCCGGCCGCGGATCCTGGGTCGCCATGTCGACGCGAAAAACCAGATGGCGCGACGCCGCCGGCAGCGCGCTGCGAATGCGCTTTTCCCAGTCGGTGTCCTGGATCAGCGCGACGCCGTAGCGCAGCTCGTTGAGCGAGAGCGTGCGGTCGTAGGCCATCTTCCATTTGACTTCGCGGCGGAGCACGGTTTCCCATTCCCTGCCGAGCGCTTCGCGCTCGCCCTTTTGCCGCCGCCAGCGCGACACGTCCTCGAGCAAAGACCAGTCGGTCAAGTAGAGATAGTCCTCCATGTGATCGAGCGGGTTGCCGGGGAACAGAAACTTCATCGTCTCCGGAAAAATTTCCTTCAGGTGCAAGTCGATGGCGCGGGTGGTGCGGTGATAATAGACGTTGGTGTAAAGATAAAGCCGGGCATTGAGAAACGTCGTGAGCGCGCCGTTGCCCGCCTTGTGCACGGTCAGGCCCTTGGGCGAAAAAAAAGTATAGTGGATCAGCCGCTCGCGATCGATGGGGCCGGGATGGACGCCGCACATGTAGGAATCGCGCGAGACGTAGTCGAGATTATCGAAAGTAAAAATCCCGCCGGTGAGCGGCTGCAGAAAGCGCACCCACTTGGGTTTGCGCAGGTCTTCCTTGCCGTTTTTCTTGATGGGAAAGGCGACATCTTCGGGCCGCAGCTCTTCGCCGGGCGCAAAGGGCCCGCTCGGGCTGCGGCGCAGTTGCTGAATCACCTCGCCCAGGTGCTTCTGGATGATCGTCTGGCCGAGATCCTCGTGGGTGAGATCGTAATGCGCCAGAAAGTTATCGTCGAAAAAGTGGCCGAACGGCCCGTGGCCGATGTCGTGCAGCAGGCCGGTGACCCGCATGTACTCTTCGATAAACGGCGCCGAGGGGCATTCGTCGCCGAGCACTTTTTTGAGCGAGGGATAGAGATGCTTGGCGAATTCGCCGGCGAGATGCATGGCGCCGAGGGAATGCTGGAAGCGGCTGTGCTCGGCGGAGGGATAGACCCAGCGCGCGCTCTGTAATTGATAAATATAGCGCAGGCGCTGCACCCAGGGCGAATCGATCAAAGCCTTCTCGGTGACTTCGCCCTTGTCCAGCGGCACGGTGAACTGGATGTAGCGGTGAATCGGATCGGCGATCAGCGCCGTGCCTTCGTATTCGTTATCGCTGACGGGGACCATTTCGCTTCCTGGCGCAGCCGCGCGGCTGCGGCGCCACGTTCAGATTTCAAAAATCAAATGCGCCGTCCACTGATTGCCGGTCTTCTGCATGCGGCTTTTGTGAAAGGCGACGGCGGCGATTTCCTGGCGGATCTCGTGGCGGTCGGGATCGATTTTTTCCCCCGAGACTTCCGCCTTGACCAGAGTATCTTTGACTTCGCGGACATGAAACTCGCGCAGCAGATAGCCGCTGCCCTGGTATAAATAGAGCAGCTCGCGCACCCAGTTGACCATCAAATCGTCGCGGTCGGTGCCTTCCACTTCGAGCGGAAGCTTCTCCCTGGCCTCGACCTTTTCCAGGTCCGCCACCATCACGTCGAAGAGGGCGAAGCCGGAATTGGAAAACAAGTCCGCCTGCGAGTCGCCGACGACCCTGACCGCCAGCTCGGATTGGTGTTGGGTGATGCGGTATTTTTTCGGCTCCATTATTTATCGACCTTGTGGATTGCACATCGGCGCAATTTTTTCTCCCGCCGCGCCGGCGCGGTCAAACCCAGGGAAAGCATCGTCGAGAGGTTGCCGGATTGCCGGGCGCGCATAATAAAATGGATTGGAATGGTCGGACTGTGGCTTGGCTGGACCGGTTTGGCTGCGGGAAGGGCGGTCAGGTTTGCCGGAGTGCTCCCATCGCTGTGCTCTGCGCGACCTAGAGGCTGCTTTTTGTCGAACGGCTTCTGCCTAGTTATACCCGGTTTATGAGGCTCGCCGCAAATCCGGCGCCGAACCCGTTATCGATATTCACCACCGTGACCCCGGCGGCGCAGGAATTGAGCATGCCAAGCAGCGCCGCCAGGCCGTGAAAGCTCGCGCCGTAACCGACGCTGGTCGGCACCGCGATCACCGGCTTGTCGATCAGCCCGGCGACCACGCTCGGCAGCGCGCCTTCCATTCCGGCAACGACAATCACCACGGCGGCGGCATCCAGGCGCCGCCGATTGTCGAGCAGGCGATGAATCCCGGCCACGCCGACATCATAAAGCCGCTCGACCCGATTGCCCATCATCTCGGCCGTGATCACCGCTTCTTCGGCCACCGGAATATCGGACGTCCCGGCGCAAACGACCAGCACGGTCCCCTTGCCGCTGATCTTGATCGCTTTGCCGGTCCAGGTGGCGGCCCGGGCCACGGCGTGAAATTTAAGTCCGGTGCGCAATCGTTTCAACTGGGCGGTCTTCGCGGCATCGAGGCGGGTAACGAGAATATTGGCCCGGCGCTTGCGCATGGCGCCCACGATCGCGGCGATATCGCCGGCCTGTTTGCCCTCGCCCAGAACCACTTCCGGAAAGCCCCGGCGCAGAGCGCGGTGATGATCGATCTTGGCGAAACCGAGATCTTCGTAGGGCAAATGACGCAGGCGCTCGCGCGCCGCGTCTACGCTGATTTTTCCGCGCCGCACCTGCTCGAGTAATTGCACCAGACGCTCGGAATCCATTGCTATTTTATATTGATACTGCGGGCCGTCCGGCCATGCCACACCGCGGCGACATCACCTTCTAAAATGATCGTGTCCCGGGGCGCGAATCTTGAGCGCTTTGCCGGAAGCATCGAGAATTGCGACTTTGCGATGCGCGGCGGTGCAAACGCCGATCCGCGTGACCGCAACCCCGGCGCGGCCTGGCAGTTTCTCGACGCGCCCGCGATCCTTCCGCCGGGCGCAGAATAGAAGCTCGTAATCTTCGCCGCCGCTCAGGGCCGGGGCGATGCCATCCTTCGCGCAAAGCGCGCGGTACGCCGCCGATAGCGGCAAACGATCGGCTTCGATCGTCGCGCCGACGCCGCTCGCCTGGCAGATGTGTCCCAGATCCTGAACCAAACCGTCGCTCACGTCGATCATTGCCGTCGCCAGCCCGTTTTGGGCAAGCAGAGCGCCGGCCGCGAGTCTGGGAGTCGGCCGGCGATGGCGCCGGATAAGCGCGCGCGGGTGAAGCCGCGGCCTCTCGCTGCGGGCGCGCCGCTTTAAAAATTTCAGCCCCAGGGCGGAATCGCCCAGCGTGCCGGTCACGTAAATATCGTCGCCGGGACGAGCGCCGCTCCGCCTGACCGGCCGGGCGGCGGCATGGCCGATGACGCAAACCGAAACAATCAGCTGATCGGCAGCGTTGGTGTCGCCGCCGATCAGCGCCACAGCGCATTCATCGGCCAGGCCTTGGAAGCCGCGATAAAACGCGTCGATCTCCCGGCTGTCGAGCCGCGGCGGGATGCCGAGAGACAGGATTGCGTAATCCGCAATACCGCCCATGGCCGCGATGTCGCTCAGGTTGACTGCCAGCGCCTTGTAGCCCAGATCCTCGAAGGGCATCCAGCGAAGATCGAAGTGGCGCCCCTCGAGCAAAAGATCCGCCGTGACCAGAGACGCAGCGCGGCAGTTTGCGACCGAGGCGGCATCGTCGCCGATGCCGATTTTGACCCCGCGTCCTTTCGGTGTGCGGCGCTGGATGCTTGCGATCAGACCGAATTCACCGAGACGGCTGAGTTTCACATCACACCGAGGACAACGGGCGGATTCTTCGGTCGGAAATTCTCGGCTTGCTGGGCGCCGGCTCCGAAAGCCGTGCTAGGGCCGCACCGGGATAGATCGCTCGCGGTGGCCCTTGCGATAGGGATGCGCGCTGCTCTTTGCCGCCAGCCGCTGGCGCGGCAGCAGCTTTTTTCCCGGCAGGGTCCTTCCCTGCGCCCGCGGAGTTTTGCGGTCTATCAGCGCCACGGCCAAGACATCGGACATGTTTTTGGCGACCACCCACTGGAGCTTGCGCCGAAGCGGTTTGGGAATCTCGTCGAGATCCTTTTCGTTGCGGTCCGGGATCACGATCGTCTTCATGCCGGCGCGAAAAGCCGCCAGGGATTTTTCCTTGAGGCCGCCGATGGGCAGCACCCTGCCGCGGAGCGTGATCTCTCCGGTCATCGCCACATCGCGGCTGACCGGCCGGCGGGTCAACGCCGAAATCAGCGCCGTCGCCATGGTGATGCCCGCCGAAGGGCCGTCCTTGGGAATCGCGCCCGCGGGCACATGGATGTGGATGTCGAGCTTCTGATAAAAATCCGCCTCGATGCCGAGCGTCTTCGCGTGCGCGCGCGCGTAGCTCACCGCGGCCTGCGCCGACTCTTTCATCACGTCGCCCAGTTGGCCGGTCAAGGTCAGGTTGCCGCGGCCGCGCGACAGCGACGCCTCGACGTATAAGATCTCGCCGCCGGTGCTGGTCCAGGCCAAGCCGGTGGCAACGCCGATCTCGTGCTGTTCCTGCTCCGCTTCCGGCAAAAACTTGGGCGCGCCGAGAAAAACGTGCAGGTTGGCGCGCGTGACCCGCGTCAATTCGGTTTTTCCCTCGGCGACCTTGCGCGCGACCTTGCGGCAGATCGAAGCGATCTCGCGCTCGAAATTTCTCAGCCCGGCTTCCTTCGTATACTCGGCGATCACCCGCAGCAGCGCGTCGTCGGAGATTTCCAGATGCTTGGCCGAGATGCCGTTGTCATTGAACTGGCGCGGGAGCAGATATTTGCGCGCGATGGCGAGCTTTTCCTCGTTGGTGTAGCCGGAAAGCTGGATCACTTCCATGCGGTCGGCGAGCGCGGCGGGAATCGGATCGAGCAGATTCGCCGTGCAGATAAACAGCACGTTGGAAAGGTCGAAGGGCAGATTCAAATAATGATCGCTGAAAGCATGGTTCTGCTCCGGGTCGAGCACTTCGAGCAGGGCAGCGGACGGATCGCCGCGGAAATCGGCGCCGACCTTGTCGATCTCATCGAGCATAAAAACCGGATTGTTCGATCCGGCCTGCTTGATGCCCTGAATGATCCGGCCGGGCAGCGCGCCGACGTAGGTGCGCCGGTGGCCGCGAATCTCCGCCTCGTCGCGCACGCCGCCCAGTGAAACCCGGACGAAATTTCGGCCGAGCGAACGCGCGATCGATCGTCCCAGAGAAGTCTTGCCCACGCCCGGCGGACCGACGAAGCAAAGGATCGGCCCTTTGATCTTGCGCCGGAGCTTGTTCACCGCGAGGTATTCCAGAATGCGCTCTTTGATTTTTTCCAGATCGTAGTGATCTTCGTCGAGCACTTGTTTGGCTTTTTTGATGTTGAGATTGTCCTGGGTCCTTTTGCTCCAGGGCAGATCCACCAGCCAGTCGAGATAGGTCCGCACCAGCGAGGCTTCGGATGATTCCGGGTGCATCTGCTCGAGGCGGCGCAGCTGCTTGTCGGCTTCGCGCTTGACCTCGGCCGGCATCTTGGCCTTCTCGATCTGCTTCTTGAGCTCGTTGATCTCCTCGGCGCGCTCGTCGCCTTCGCCGAGCTCCTGCTGGATTTGCTTGAGCTGCTCGCGCAGGTAGTAATCGCGCTGGGTCTTGCTCATCTCCTCCTTGGCCTGGTTCTGGATGCGCGCCTGCATGGTCGAAAGCTCGAGCTCGCGGGTCAGCAGCTCGTTGACTTTTTTCAGCCGCTCGATGGGATCGAAAATCTCGAGGATCGCCTGGCTCTCGTCGATCTTGAGCCGCAGGTTCGACGCGACCAGATCGGCGAGCACGCCCGGGTCGCTGATGTTGTCGGTGACCATGACGATCTCGGGCGGGAGATTCTTGAGATTCAATATCTGCTCGATCTTTTCCTTGGCGGTGCGCATCAAGGCTTCGACTTCGATCGGCACTTCGGCCAGGGTCGGCTCGATCACCTTGCGGATTTTGACTTCGAAGTACGGCCGCTCGCGCTGGTAGGTATCGACCTCGCCTTTGGCCAGGCCCTGGACGAGAATTTTTACCCGTCCGTCGGCGAGCTTGAGCATGCGCATGATCGAGGCGATGGTGCCGACGCGGTGGATGTCCGCGGGCGCGGGGTTTTCCTCAGCCGAATTGATCTGCGAGACAAGAAAAATCAAGCGATCACGGGAGAGCGCCTCTTCCACGGCGCGGATCGAAATGTCGCGGCCGACAAAGAGCGGCAGCATCATATAAGGATAAATGACGATATCGCGGATCGGCAGCAGCGGCAGCACGTCCGGAATCTCCACCTGGGAAGGCTTGGTTTCCGGAGTTTCAGCTTTCCATTCGGCTTCGCTCATGACGACTCCAATCCTCGGCCAACTTAACGAGCCCGGACCCTCAGGTCAACCATGAAAATAACTTTGTTTTTCGGCGATTTTTCGGGAACCAACCGCGGGTGCGTTTGCGCAACTGGATGGGGCGTTTAGCCGAACAGCTCTTTCATCTTGTCGAAGAAGCCCTTCGAAAGCGGGTTCGCTTCTTCACCGCCGGCCTGCGCGAATTCCTTGAGCAGCTCCTTCTGTTTGGCGCTCAAGCGGGTCGGCGTTTCCACGATGACGCGGACGTGCTGGTCGCCCTGCTGATAACCCTGGACGTCCTTGACGCCCTTGTTCTTCATGCGAAAGACTTTGCCCGACTGGGTGCCGGGCGGAATTTTCATTTTGACTTTGCCGTCGAGGGTCGGCACATCGATCTCGGCGCCGAGCGCCGCCTGCACAAAACTAATCGGCACATCGCAGATAATATCAAGATGATCGCGGACAAAAATCGGATGGGGCTCGACCTGAATCACGACGAAGAGATCGCCGGGCACGCCGCCGGCCGGCCCGGTCTCCCCTTCGCCGCGCAGTTTCAAACGCGATCCGTTGTCGACGCCGGCGGGAATCTTCACGCTGAGGGTGTGCATGTTGCGCACGCGGCCGGCTCCGCCGCAGGCGGCGCAGGGTTCTTTGATGATCGTGCCCTGGCCCTGGCACTGGCTGCAGGTGCGGGAAACGCTGAAGAAGCCCTGCTGAAAACTCACCTGGCCGCGGCCGCGGCAGGTGGGACATTGCTGCGGCGCGGTGCCCGCTTTGGCGCCGGTGCCGCGGCAGGTTTCGCATGGTCCGTGGCGCGGAATTTTGATTTTTTTCTCGACTCCGGCCACCGCCTCCTCGAATTTCAAAGTCAGGTTGTAGCGCAGATCCTCGCCGCGCCCGCGCCCCCGCCGCCGCGTGCCGCCGCCGAAGAATTCGCCGAAAATATCGCCGAAGACGTCTTCAAAGCCGCCGGAAAAATCGAAACCGCCGGCGAAGGGCCCGCCGTCGCCAAAGGCTGCGTGGCCGAATTGATCGTATTGCGCTCGCTTCTGCGGGTCGGAGAGCACCGAGTAGGCTTCGGAAATTTCTTTGAAGGCCTCTTCTGCGCGCTTGTCCCCGGGATTGCGGTCGGGATGATGCTGCAAAGCGAGCTTGCGATAGGCTTTCTTGATCTCTTCTTCGCCGGCGTTGCGGCCGACGCCGAGCAGCTCGTAGTAGTCTTTCTTGCCGTTCAAGGGCGATCCTCTAAAAATTCAATATCGGCACAAGCAAGAAAGCCCCTCTCCGCAAAGCGGCCGAAGAGGGGCTTGGGTGGGGAGAGTCAATTGTCCTGCCGGGCGATTATTCCTTCACCTCGGTAAAATCGGCATCCACCACGTCGTCCTTTTTCTTGCCGCCGTCCGCGTCGCCGTCCTTGTGCTGGTTATCCGAACCCTGATCCTGAGCGGCTTGTTGTTTCGAAGCCTTGGCGTACATCGCTTCGGCGAGCTTGTGCGACGCCTGGCTCAATTGCTCCGCGGCCTTGCGCATCGTGTCGGCGTCCTGCCCATCGACCGCTTCCTTGGCCTTTTTGAGCTCCGCTTCGATGTTCTCTTTCACGCCGGCCTCGAGATCGCCGCCGTACTCCTTGAGCGACTTTTCCGTCGAGTAGATGAGCGTGTCGAGCTGGTTGCGCGCTTCGACGGTGTCCTTGCGCTTTTTGTCCTCCGCGGCGTGCGCTTCCGCGTCGCGCACCATCTTTTTGATCTCTTCCTCGCTGAGACCGCTCGACGCGGTGATCTTGATCGACTGCTCCTTGCCGGTGCCGAGATCTTTCGCCGCCACGTGCACGATGCCGTTGGCGTCGATGTCGAAAGTCACTTCGATCTGCGGCACGCCGCGCGGCGCCATTGGAATGCCGACCAGGTCGAACTGGCCGAGGAGCTTGTTGTCCGCGGCCATCTCGCGTTCGCCTTGAAAAACCCGAATCGACACCGCCGATTGATTGTCCTGAGCGGTGGAAAAAACCTGGCTCTTCTTGGTTGGAATCGTGGTGTTGCGCTCGATCAGCTTGGTGAACACGCCGCCCAGAGTCTCGATGCCGAGCGAAAGCGGCGTAACATCGAGGAGCAGGACGTCCTTCACTTCACCTTTCAGCACCGCCGCTTGAATCGCCGCGCCCACCGCGACCACTTCGTCGGGGTTGACGCCTTTGTGCGGCTCCTTGCCGAAGATTTTCTTGACCCGCTCCTGCACCGCCGGCATGCGGGTCATGCCGCCCACCAGAATCACTTCATGAATGTCGCCGGCGCTGAGTCCCGCGTCCTTCAAGGCTTGACGGCAGGGCCCCTCCATCCGATCGATCAGGTCGGCGCAGAGCGCCTCGAGCTTCGACCGGGTGAGCTTCATGTTGAGATGCTTGGGCCCCTGCTGATCGGCGGTGATGAACGGAAGATTGATATCGGTCTCCATCGACGTGGAAAGCTCGCACTTGGCCTTTTCGGCGGCTTCTTTGAGCCGCTGCAGCGCCATGCGGTCTTTGCGCAGGTCGATGCCCTGGTCCTTTTTGAATTCGTCGGCTAGATAATCGATCACGCGCTGGTCGAAGTCTTCGCCGCCGAGGAAGGTGTCGCCGTTGGTTGCCTTGACCTCGAAAACGCCCTCGCCCAGTTCCAGAATCGAAACGTCGAAGGTGCCGCCGCCGAGATCGAAGACGACGATTTTTTCGTCCTTCTTTTTATCCAACCCGTAGGCGAGGGAGGCTGCGGTCGGCTCGTTGATGATGCGCAGGACGTTTAATCCAGCGATGCGCCCGGCGTCTTTAGTCGCCTGGCGCTGGCTGTCGTTGAAGTAAGCCGGCACCGTGATCACGGCCTCGGTGACCTTCTCGCCGAGATAATCCTCGGCGGTCTGTTTCATCTTTTGCAGGATAAACGCCGAGATCTCGGCGGGGCTGTAGGTCTTGCCGCGAATCTCGACCCAGGCGTCGCCGTTGTCGTTGCGAACGATCTTATATGGCAGAAGACTGGCGGCTTTCTGCACCATTGGATCGTCGGTGCGCCGGCCAATCAATCTTTTAACTGCGAAAATCGTATTCTCTGGGTTGGTAATTGCCTGTCTGCGGGCGATCTGTCCGACCAGACGCTCGCCGCTGTCAGTAAAAGCCACTACAGACGGAGTCGTCCGGCTGCCTTCCGCATTGGCCAGCACGTTGGGGTCGCCACTTTCCATGATCGCCACGCAGGAATTAGTGGTTCCTAAATCGATCCCGATTACTTTTGCCATTTAAATGACTCCTCAAACTTTTGTAACGGGTTATTTAATCATCGCTTTGCCCGTTTTCAACCTTGCCATCGGGGTTTTTTTTCTCCCGTGTTTTTGGCGGCTTAGCCACGCTGACCAGGGCCGCCCGCAGGAGCCGATCGCGAAGCATATAACCTTTGTGAAGCTCCTCGACGACGGAGTTGGGCTCGTGCTCGTCGCTTTCCACCTGGCTCATGGCTTCATGTTTGGTCGGATCGAAGGGCTGCCCCTGAGCCGATATCGGCGAAACGCCATGCTTGGCGAGGACATCGAGCAAGCCGCGCAGCACCATTTCGACGCCCTCGACCAGCGGTTTGCCGTTGCCGCCTCCCGATGCATGCGCCACCGCGCGCTCGAGATTGTCCACTATCGGCAGCAGATCTTTCACCAGACTTTCGTTGGCGAAGCGGATCGCGTCTTCACGCTCGCGGGTGGAGCGCTTTTTGAAATTTTCCAACTCCGCCGCCTGGCGCAAAAGCCGCTCGTAATTGCTTTTGGCTTCCTGGGTCTTGGCCTCAAGCTCCCGGCGCAGCGTTTCGAGTTCCGCCTGCAGCGGATTTGACTCGCTCGCGTCTGACGCGGGATCCGCTCCCATCTCCGGCGATGGCTCGTCGCTGCCTTTTTTGGTTTCTTCGCTCATCAATGCCCAATCCCCCGATCTTTTTTAATCGCCCAAAAGCTAATCACGGCGCTGCTCCCTGTCAACCCAGCCGGAAAAGAATTCCTCTTTTATTTTAGTTAGTTGTCCGGTCCGAAAAAAAGTGTTAAGGTTTCCTCGGCGCTTCGCCAGAGCATCGCTTCCATGCGACCAGATCACGTCACGGCGGCAATTGTACTGCGTCACCGTCCCTTTGGGGAGTCCGATAAAATAGTTTCGTTCTTTACCGAAGACTTCGGCAAGCTGACCGGCATCGCGAAAGGCGCGATGCGCTCGCGCCGGCGCTTTGTAAATTCCCTCGAGCCGTTCGCGCTCGTGAACCTGCGCTTTCACGAACGTCCCCACGGCGGTCTCGCGTTTATCCTCGGCGCCGATCTGGTGACAAGCTTCCATCGGCTGCAGGCGAGCCTCGAACGGATTTCTTATGCATCTTATCTGGTCGAAATCACCGACGGGCTGGTCGGCGAGCGCGAAGAAAACCGCGCGATCTATCAGCACCTGAAACAGGGTCTGACCTTCCTCGAGGGGAATGAGGCCTCGCTGCGCTTTCTCACGGCTTTCGAGCTGAAGCTGTTGCGGCTGGTCGGCTATCAGCCGTTTCTCGATCATTGCAAGGGCTGCCGCAGCGTTCTCGACGACGCGGGCGCGCGCTGGCATTTCAGTCCGAAAGACGGCGGCATTCTGTGCGCGGCCTGCGCCCGGTCGCGCCCACAGATTCTGCCGCTCGGCGCCACTGCGGTCGAAGTGTTGAGCGCGCTGCAGTCGGAGAAGGAGCTGACGCGCGTTTCGCTGCCGCGCTCGGCCGTCGAGGAGATTCGCGCGGCGCTTCTGGGCTTCATCCAATTTCACATGGATCGCGAGATCAAATCGGCATCTTTTCTCTCTGTTTTTGCTGCCGCGGAATCCGGCGCGTAATCAGCGCGGCGGAGGACGCTACCCGGCGAAGAGGACGCCAGATCATGCCGAATAAGAAACAAAACATCTTCAGCTTTGGAGACGGCAAGGCCCAAGGCGGCGCCAAGATGCGCGATCTGCTCGGCGGCAAGGGCGCCGGCCTGCACGAGATGACCCGCATCGGCATCCCCGTGCCCCCCGGCTTTACGATCAGCACTGCGGTTTGCGCCTATTACGATTTGCACGGCCGGCGCTATCCGAAAAACCTGGAACAGGAAATCGCGCGAGCCTTGCAGCAGATGGAAAAAATTCTCGGCCGGCGCTTCGGCGACGGCGAAAATCCTCTGCTGCTCTCGGTGCGCTCGGGCGCGCGCGAATCGATGCCGGGCATGATGGATACGGTGCTAAACCTCGGCCTCAACGACCGCACCGTGCAGGGTTTGATCCGCCGCACCGGCAATCCGCGTTTCGCTTTCGATTCGTACCGGCGCTTCATTCAAATGTACGCCGACGTGGTTTTGGGCATCAAAACGGCGGGCAAGAACGGCGGCGACCCGCTGGCAGAGATTTTCGAGCGCAAAAAAGATGCGCGCGGCGCGCGCTTCGACACCGAGCTTGCGGCCGCAGATCTGCAGGAACTCGTCGGCGAATATAAAGCAGCGGTCAAAAAGGCCATCGGGAAGGATTTTCCTGAAGACCCGGTCGAGCAATTGTGGGGCGCTATCGGCGCCGTTTTTCGATCGTGGAACAACGACCGCGCGGTGGCCTACCGCGAGCTCTATCAGATTCCGCACGAGTGGGGCACGGCGGTCAACATCCAGGCGATGGTTTTCGGCAATCTCGGCGACGACTGCGCCACCGGCGTGGCCTTTACGCGCGATCCGGCGAGCGGCGAGAAGCGTTTTTACGGCGAGTTTCTGGTCAACGCCCAGGGCGAAGACGTGGTGGCGGGCATTCGCACGCCGCGGCCGATCACCGAGCTGTTCGACGTCATGCCGAAGGCGGCGAAAGAGCTGGAGCGGGTTTGCAAGCTGCTCGAGAAGCACTACCGCGAGATGCAGGATGTCGAGTTCACCATCGAGAGCGGCAAGCTCTGGATGCTGCAAACCCGCGCAGCCAAGCGCACCGGCTTTGCCGCAGTGCGGATCGCCGTCGACATGGTCGACGAGCGCATCATCAGCAAGAAAGAGGCGCTGCTGCGCATCGAGCCGGATCAGCTCAATCAACTCTTGCGGCCGGTCTTTGATGAAAAAGCCAAGGAGAAAGCGTACCGCGAGGGCCGACTGCTGGCGAAGGGGTTGCCCGCGGGACCGGGGGCGGCCACCGGCCGCGTCGTGTTCGACGCCGAGGAAGCGGTGGAGTGGAAAAAGCGCGGCGAGCGCGTGATTCTCTGCCGCATTGAAACCAGCCCCGACGATATTCGCGGCATGGACGCAGCCCAGGGCATTCTGACCGCCCGCGGCGGCATGACCTCGCACGCAGCGCTGGTGGCGCGCCAGATGGGCAAGGTCTGCGTCGCCGGCTGCGAAGCGCTGCATGTCGATGATGCAGCGCGCGCGCTGCGCGTGAACGAGACCGAACTCAAGGAAGGCGACTGGATTTCCATCGACGGCAGCACGGGACAGGTCTTCCAAGGCGAGATCCAAACTCTGCCCTCGGAAGTCCTGCGAGTCCTGCTGACTCGCTCGCTGGCCCCCAAAGAGTCGCGAATTTTTCAGCAATTCGCCAAGCTGATGAGCTGGGCCGACGCTGTCCGGCGCCTCGGCGTGCGCACCAACGCCGATCAACCCGATCAGGCGGCGATCGCCAAAGCCTTCGGCAGCGAAGGCATCGGCCTTTGCCGCACCGAGCACATGTTTTTTCAGGGCGACCGCATCCAGGCGGTGCGTGAAATGATTCTCGCCGAGGACGAAACCGGGCGGCGCCGCGCGCTCGCCAAGCTTCTGCCGATGCAGAAAGAGGACTTCAAGCGCATCCTCGAAATCATGGGGAGCTTGCCGGTGACGATCCGAACGCTCGATCCGCCGCTGCATGAATTTTTGCCCAAGCGCGATGAAGAAGTCGTCGAGCTCGCCAAAATTATGGGCGTTGCCGTCGAAGTGTTGCGCGACAAGGTGAACGTTCTGCAAGAATTCAATCCGATGCTCGGCCACCGCGGCTGCCGCTTGGGGATCTCGTTTCCGGAAATCACCGAAATGCAAGCGCAGGCGATTTTCGAGGCGGCCTGCGAGCTCAAGCGCGAAGGCAAAAATCCCTTTCCCGAAGTGATGATCCCGCTGGTCGGCTCCCGCCCCGAGCTGCACGAGCAAAAAGCGATCGTCGAGCGCGTCGCCGACGCGACGCAGAAAGCTTACGGCGTCAAGGTGCGCTACGCGATCGGCACCATGATCGAGCTGCCGCGCGCCTGCATGGTGGCCGACGAGATCGCCGAGGAGGCGGAGTTCTTTTCCTTCGGCACCAACGACCTGACCCAGACCTGTCTCGGCCTGTCGCGCGACGACGCGGGAAAATTTCTGCCGAGTTATGTCCTGCACGGCATTCTGCCCGAAGATCCCTTCGTCAGCATCGACCGCGACGGCGTCGGCGCGCTCATGCGCGTGGCGATCGCCAAGGGCCGCAAGGTCCGCAAAAATCTCGAGATCGGCATCTGCGGCGAGCACGGCGGCGATCCCAAATCGGTCGCCTATTGCCACGAGCTCGGACTCGATTACGTCAGCTGCTCGCCCTATCGGGTGGCGATTGCTCGGCTCGCGGCCGCGCAAGCGGCGCTCAGAGATAAGCGCAAGTAATTTCGCGTGTTTCAAGCCGGACGACGCGAAATAAAACCCAATTCTCCTGGCGTCTCCCGGGCGAGATTTTATTGACAGCCTTCCACCGATCTACGATAATTTGGCACTTATCGTAGGTAGCCATGGAACCACGTTTTGCGGAATTGCTGGTAAAAGGGGGCGTAGTAACCCGCGAACAGCTCACCGAAGCGCAAAAAAAAGAAAAAGAGAATGCTTCGAGCATCACCAAAGAGATTGTTCGGCTCGGTTACTCGAGCGAAGAAGCGCTGAGCGCCTTTCTCGCCAAGCAATTCGGCATCGAAACCGTAGAGCCCGTCCCCGGCGAGATCGATGACGCGGTCTTCAGCCTGGTGCCGCCGCAGATCGTTCAAAAACATCAACTGATTCCCTACAAACTTTTCGGCTCGACTTTGACCATCGGCATGGCCGATCCGACGGATCTGGTCGCGATCAACGAAGTCAAATTCGTCACCGGGTACGGCGTGCGCGTCGTGCTGATGACGCCGTCGAGCATCAAAAAAATGCTCGATCACCGCTTCGGCGGGGTGAGCTACGACGACGTGCTGAAAAGGTTCGGCGACGGCGAGATGGAGGTTGTCCAGGAAAGCGACGACGTCAATCTCCAGGAACTGCAGCAGGCCACCATGGACGCGCCCGTGGTGACCCTGGTGAACGCGATCCTCGCCGACGCGGCCAAGCGGCGCTGCAGCGACATCCACATCGAACCCTACGAGAAAATTTTCCGCGTGCGGTTTCGCATCGACGGCGTGCTGCAGGAGATCATGAGCCCGCCGCTGCGTCTGAAAAACGCTCTGGTGTCGCGCCTGAAAGTCATGGCCGGCCTCGACATCGCGGAGCGGCGTCTGACGCAGGACGGCCGCATCAAGCTCAAAATGGGCATGGGCGGCGAACTCGACATCCGCGTCTCGATTCTCCCGACGCTCTTCGGCGAAAAGGTCGTCATGCGCTTGCTCGACAAGTCCAACCTGCAGCTCGACATGGCCAAGCTCGGTTTCGATCCGCCCAACCTGCGGGATTTTCAGGAAGCGATTCACAAACCCTACGGCATGATTCTGATCACCGGGCCCACCGGCAGCGGCAAGTCCACCACGCTTTACTCCGCCCTCTCGGAGCTCAACAAACCCGACGTGAACATTTCGACGGCCGAAGACCCTGTGGAATATAATCTCGTCGGCATCAATCAAGTCCAGGTGCGCGAGCAGATCGGCCTCAATTTCGCGGCCTGCCTGCGTTCTTTTCTGCGCCAGGATCCCGACATCATCATGGTCGGTGAAATCCGCGACCTGGAAACCGCGCAGATCGCCATCAAAGCCGCCTTGACCGGCCATCTGGTCTTGAGCACGCTGCACACCAACGATTGTCCGGCCACCGTCGATCGTTTGATCAATATGGGCGTCGAGACGTTTCTCTTGACTTCTTCGATCAACTTGATTCTCGCCCAGCGCCTGGTGCGGCGCATCTGCGAGCAATGCAAAGAGCCGGTCGAAACCAAGCCCGAAGTTTTGCTCAATGTCGGCATCGATCCCGCCGAAGTGGGCGCCGGCTTTGCGACCTACCGCGGCCGCGGCTGCAACAACTGCGGCGGCACCGGCTACCGCGGCCGCCTGGCGGTCTATGAAGTCATGGTCATGCGCGAGGAGCTGAAGGAGCTGATCTTGAAAGGCGCCTCGGCGATGGAGCTCAAGCGCGAGGCGGTCAAGCTCGGCATGAGCACTTTGCGCATGAGCGCGTTGCAGAAAGTCCGCGAAGGTCTTACCACCATCGACGAGACGATCCGGGTGACGGACAACGACAAGGGTTTTGGCTCCGTCTTCTCGCTGGGTTTCTAACGGGCTGGGAAGCTGGATAATTTTTGAGGCGAAGGCCCAGGCGGGCGATCTAAGTTACGGGCGGGTTAGCGCGGGTATATATGGCGATCTTTGTTTGGGAAGGGCGGACCGCCCAGGGGCGAGTGGTCAAGGGCGACAACCTCGAGGCGCCGACGCTGGAGGCGGCGCTGGCGCGGCTGCGCGAGCAGCGCATCCGGCCGATCCCCAATCGGGTCAAGGAAAAAGGCAAGGGTCTCGATAAAGAGATCTCGATCCCCGGCTTTGGCGACAAGGTCACAACCAAAGACGTTTCTCTGGCCACCCGCCAGTTAGCCACCATGATCGACGCCGGTCTGCCGATCGTGCAGTGCCTGGACATTCTTTCCGAGCAATCCGAGAGCAAGCTGCTGCGCAAAACCATCGGCGCGGTGCGCAAGGATGTCGAAGGCGGCTGCACGCTCGCCGATGCGCTGCGCAAACATCCGAAGATTTTCGACGATCTTTACGTCAACATGGTCGAAGCCGGCGAGGCCGGCGGTATCCTGAATACGATTCTGAACCGGATCGCGCTCTTTATCGAAAAAGCCAACCGGCTGAAGAAAAAAGTGAAAGGCGCGATGATCTACCCCTGCGCCATCGTCGGCGTCGCGGTGATCGTGGTCGCGGTCTTGATGATCTTCGTTATCCCGGTCTTTGCCGAGCTCTATGGCAGCATGGGCCGGGCGCTGCCGGCGCCGACGCAGATCTGCATCAATATCAGCAACTGGTTCGTCGCGTACTGGTACGTGCTGGTGCTCGGCGTGGGCGGAACTATTTTCGGCATTTCGTTTTACTATAAAACCCCCCACGGCCGCATGAAGATCGACGGTATTTTGCTGCGCATGCCGATCATCGGCGATCTGCTGCGCAAAGTCGCGGTGGCGCGCTTTTCCCAGAACATGTCGCTGCTGCTCAGCTCCGGCGTGCCGATCCTCGACGGGCTGGCGATCACCGGCAAAACCGCCGGCAATAAAGTGGTTGAAAAGGCCATCCTCGAAAGCCGGATCAGCATCAGCCAGGGCAAAACCGTCGCCGAGCCGCTGCGCGAGAGCAAAATTTTTCCGCCGCTGGTCTGCCAGATGGTCGCCGTCGGCGAAAGCACCGGCGGGCTCGACGCCATGCTCAAGAAAGTCGCCGAGCTTTACGAGGAAGAAGTTGACGACGCGGTCAACAATCTCACCGCGATGATGGAGCCGATGATCATGATCGTCCTCGGCGTGGTGCTGGGCGGTCTGGTGATCGCCATGTATCTGCCGATCTTCCAGATGGGTTCGCTGGTCGGCGGCTGAGACGTTTGCCCGCAGATTGTTCGCACACGGCGGTGACGATTTGAACGACGAGCTCAAAGACTTGACGATCAAGATTCGCTGGTTTCTATTTTTCCGGGTCGTCATTCTGTCCTTTTTTCTCGGCGCCACCGCGCTCTTTCACTTCTTCGGCACCGAAGGCAATGTCGCCTACCTGATCGGCTTGTCGGTGCCGCTGATTCTGGCTTACCTGATATCGATCATTTCGGTCGCCGTCTTGCCGAAAATGCGCAGCCTGCGGCTGTTCGCCCACGCCCAGGTCTGTTTCGACGTGATTCTCATCACCGGCATCATCTGGATTACCGGCGACATCGCCAGCCCGTTTTCGGTGCTTTACAATCTCGCGGTGATGAACGGCGCGATCCTGCTTTTTTATCGCGGCGCGTTTTTTTCTGCGGTCTGCTCGAGCCTCTCCTACGCCGGACTGCTCGTCGGGTCGCGCTTTCTGAACAGCGGTTCCGCGACGCCGCTCTCCTGGGCGATTCTCATGCCTGTGGTGCTGAGCATCGGCAGCTTTTTCGTGATCGCGTGGCTCGGCGGCTTTCTCGCCAACAAGCTGAGCCAGACCGAACAACTGCTCAAGGAAAAACAAATCGATTATCAGGAGCTCGACGCGTTCAAAGACGCTTTGCTGCGCGGCATCGGCAGCGGCGTGGCGATCACCGACCACGAGGGATGCATCAATTATTTCAATCGCCAGGCGCAGACCCTCACCGCGCTCGACGAAGGCGCGGTCCGGGGCAAACGGCTCGATCAGGTTTTCGCCGGCCTGAGCTACGATTTTCAGCGCGGCCGGATCGCTGGCGCGCTGGTCACCGAAGATCTGACGTTGCCGGATTCCGCTGCGCCCGGCGCAGTCAAGCAGATTCGCCTGACCCTTGCGCCGCTCAGCAACTCGAGCGGCGAGCCGATCGGCTTTCTGTCGATCTTCGAGGATGTCACGCGGCAGAAACAGATCGAAGAAAAAGTTCGTCTGGAGGAAGAGCTGCGCCGGGCGCGCGAAGTGGAGCTTGATCAAAATTCCGCGGCGGCGCCGCATCCCGATTTTCATTTCGAGGGCGTGATCGGCAAGAGCGGCGGCATCGAGAAGATTTATCACCTGATCCAGAAGGTCGCCGCGAGCAGCACCAACATCCTGATCTCGGGCGAGAGCGGCACCGGCAAAGAGCTGGTGGCGCGCGCGATCCATCTGAATGGGCCGCGGCGCGCCAAACCGTTCGTCGCCGTCAACTGCGGTGCGATCCCGGAAAATCTGATCGAGAGCGAGCTTTTCGGCCACGTGCGCGGCGCTTTCACCGGCGCGGTCTCCGACCACACCGGACTTTTCAAGCAGGCCGATCAGGGAACGATCTTTCTCGACGAGGTGGGCGAGCTGCCGCTGCATTTGCAGGTGAAGCTGCTGCGCGTCCTTCAGGAAAAAAGCTTCACGCCGGTGGGCGGCAGCAAACCGGTCAAAGTCGATGTGCGGGTGATTTCGGCGACCAACCGCGATCTGCGGAGAGAGCTCGACGAAGGACGCTTTCGCGAGGATTTATTTTATCGCCTCAACGTCGTGCAGATGGTCATGCCGCCGCTGCGCACGCGCAAGGAAGACATCCCCGCTCTCGCGCACTACTTCCTGCAGAAATTCGCCGCGGCTCACGACAAGAAAGTCGAGGAGATTTCCACCGGCGCCCTGATGCAACTGATGAATCACAGCTACCCCGGCAATGTCAGAGAACTGGAAAACATCGTCGAACATGCGGTTGCGGTGACCAATAAAAACATTATCGGCGAAGAAGACCTGCCGCAGCATATCAAAAGCCTGCCGATCGGCGAGGAAGTCGATCTCTTCGAAAAAACCGCGCCCGGCGGCGCCGATCTGTTTTTCAGCAAGGGGCTGTCGCTGGACGTGGAGCTCGAGACCCACGAGAAATGCATCTTGCTCGGCGCGCTGAAGCGGGCCAACGGGGTGCAGAAGCGAGCCGCGGAAATCCTGGGAATCAATTACCGCTCGCTGCGCCACCGGCTGGAGAAATACGATCTGCTCAATTCCAAAGCCGAATCCGCGAGTGAACAGCAGTAACAAAATTTGTCACCCGCCGTGGTGCCAAATTCCGTAATTGGGTTTTGCGCGCGAACCCGTGATCCTTCGCCAGCCCAGGCGATCCTGCGAGCCTAAGTTGCCGATGCGTATGGTTTTATCCGACGTTTTCTTGAAGACCGTTTATAAACTGTGAGTGCTCTCTGCGAGACAAACGTGCGCAAAATTTGCTGGCCTTCGTTTTGCTCAACAGCCGTTCCAACGTTGCACGGAACACCAGGCAAAAGGAGGTGTGGGTTTACAGCAAACCCAGGGGTTTTGGCACACGGCAATGGTTTTGGAAGAAACGGAAATTACGCAATAAGGGTCCAGGCGAATTTAGAAAGGAGAGCAGATGAATAGATTGAGATTGCAGAGTGAATCCGGTTTTACCCTGATCGAATTGCTGGTGGTCGTCGCGATCATCGGCATTCTGGCTGCGATTGCCATCCCGCAGTTCGCCGCCTACCGGAAGCGCGGCCACGAAGCGCAGGTCAAGTCTGACTTGAGAAACGCGGCGGTGGCGGAGGAAGCATACTTTGCCGCTAATTCAGCGTACAAGACATCGTCGACAGCGTGGACCGGCGGCGCTAGCCCCACCGTCCCTGGTTTCAATGCGACGACGGGTGTTGCCGTTTATTCCGCTTCTGGGACCAACACATTCCTCTTGACGGCGACCCACGCCAATTGCGGCACTACTGTGTGGACGTTCAGCAGCACGAACGGAACCATCACGGGCGGTCCTTGTCCGTAATCGACGAACGCCATACTAACCGAAAAAAGGGGGGCACAAAGCTGCCCCCTTTTTTTTCAGCTTCGAGTTTCTGATTGCCGATGCCAAGCCGGAATTTGCCCGTCGAACTTGGGCGCCCCACGGAGCACAAAGATGGGTTGCCGCTCGTCGTGCTGCTGGTCATGGTGCTCTGGTTTTGCCACGAAATTGTTTTCTCCGGAAAGCTCCCCTTCTTTCGCGACCTGGCGACTTACTTCTACCCGATCAAGTTCAGCGTCGCCCAATCGTTCCGAGCCCACGAGCTGCCTCTTTGGGACCGCCACATGGCGAGCGGGTTTCCGATCATTGCCGAGTTTCAGTCGGCGGTTTTCTATCCGCCCAGCCTTGCTTTTTACTTCCTTACTTTCTTTGCCGCGCTGCGCTTCGGCTTTGTTTTTCACTACGCGGTGGCCGCGTGTGGCGCCTACGTCTTGCTGCGCTCCTGGAAATCCCCAGCGTGGATCGCTCTGATCGGAGCGGTTTTGTTCGCCTTCGGCGGCACCATGGTGTCGCTGACCAATTTGCTGAATCACTTTCAGAGCGCGGTTTGGCTGCCATGGATCATTTTTTTTTGGGAGCGCGCGATTTCGACCCGGCGTATCCGAGACACAATCATTTTCGCTCTCGCAGCCCTTTGCCAGCTGCTTGCCGGATCGCCGGAAATCTTTCTGCTTTCGATCGCCCTGCTTGTGCTCGATACGCTGCGCCTTTGGCGCGAAAAGGAAATTCAGAGTCTGTTCCATGCAGGGGCGACTCTGTTGGCCGCGAGTGTCGTCATAGCCGGACTCGGCATGGCGCAGCTGTTGCCGACGGCCGAGCTCGCCATGCAATCCCGGCGCGATCAGGCAATCCCCATGGGCGAAGTGCTCGCCTGGTCTTTGCAACCCTCGAGCTTGATCGGGCTGCTCCTGCCGACGCTCGAAGCCGACGCTTCGCTTTCCGTCGGCGTTCGACTGCTGCTCACCGACGGAGTGCCGTTTCTGCTGAGCCACTACATCGGTGTTATCGGGGTTTTGGGTTTGTGCTGTTGGTTTAAAACCGCGCGGATTAGAGAACGGGCGGCTGTCATCATCCTGCTCGGTGGCTCTCTCGTGCTGGCCTGCGGGAGCCACACGCCAATTTATCCGGTGCTCTACGACTGGGTGCCGGCCCTGCGCATTCTGCGCTTTCCCGAAAAATATTTTTACCTTACCTTTGCGCTTCTGATATTTGCGATTGTCCGCGGTCTTGGCCGGATCGCCGCCGGCGACAAGTCGCGCGCGCCGTGGATTTTCGCTGCGGCGATTTTCGCCGGGTGGCTCGGGCTGTATCTGGCCTTTCGCTCGCATCCGCTCTGGCTGGCGCGGGCGCTTCATCCCGCGAGCGCGGCGCCGGGCGCGGCAGAGGTCAATCCGGCGACTGTGGCGGCGATCCTGGTGGTGCTGGAAAAGCAAATCGCGGTTTCCCTGGTTTTAGCCGGGCTCTTCTTTCTCTCCTGGCGCGATCTGTTGCGCCCGGTATTGTTTCAGTCTCTGCTGGTGGCGACGGTATTTTTCGATCTCAGCTCGGCCAATCAGCCGCTCCATTTTCTGCGCGACGAAAAATTGATTCAAAACGTCTCGCGGGTGATTGCCAATCCGCCGGCCGATCCCGTCCGTCTCTTTTATTATCCGCCGGGCAACAATCTTCACCCCGCCTTTATGCGCGTGATCGGCAACCCGACTTACGAGAAAGCGACCGAGATCGCTTTCAACAATTTGCTGCCCAACGCTGGATTGCTCTACGGCTTCGATTATTTCCAGGACATCGATGCGCTCGGGCGGCGGAGCTACACCGATCTGCTCAACTTTATCAACGAACTTCCGGCGGATCGACGCGGCAAGCTGCTCGCCGCTCTGAACATCAAGTACGTCGTCGCCCTGCACGATCTCGACGTGCAGGGGCTAAAGCTCGCGCGCGAGTTTCCCGAGCACTACTCGCGGCTTTACGAGGTCGGCGCCAGCGTCCCGCGCGCCTACCTGGTCGGCCGGGCGACTTACGATCGTGACCCCATGAATACTCTGCGCCGAATGGTGAGCGATGACTTCGATCCGCTGCGCGAGGTGGTGTTGGATGCGCCGGTACGGCTGGGCGGTCAGGGATCCATGGACGGCGAGGCCAGGATAACGCACTACGGAAATCAGAACGTGGAACTCGAGGCGCGGCTCGATCAGCCCGGCGTGCTCGTGCTCGCCGATGCGTTCTTTCCCGGCTGGAAAGTTTTTGTCGATGGAAACGAACAGAGAATTCTACGCGCCAATTATTTGTTTCGCGCCGTGGATCTCGGCGCAGGAGTGCATCGCGTCGAGTTCGTCTACGATCCCCTCTCGTTCAGGATCGGCTGGATCATCTCTGCATTGACGGCCGGCCTGCTCATTTCGTTTTGGCTTGCCAGTGTGGTTTGGCGGAAAAAAGGCTGCCGGCAAACGGCCCGCTCGCTGTCGGCAAGTCCTGCCCAGACGGTGCTGCGCTAAGTCGCTCGCCGCGCGGCTCAATGCGCCAGGCGGCTCGGCTCGCGGGCGGTTTGAGAGCGAAGACCGAGACCAGCGGAACCCCGGCGAGCTCGACGCCAAGAAACGGCCGGATCGGCGCGTCCAACAGCGCGCGCTCGCGCGGTCCCAGCACGCTTCGGCGATTGAGCAGAACGTAATAATCGGGAGTTTGGCTGGCGGTGACCTGTAGGTCCGGACGCAGAGCTCCCGATTTTTGATAAAAGGCCAACATAAAATTGGCGATGGAACCATTGACTGTCGCGCCGCGCGGCAGCTTGTCGTTCAGCTCGCGGAGAAAATCCGGCGTGAGGGCTTCCATGAAATAAGTCATCTCGAGGCCGCGCGCGTGGGCGCCGCGCACGCCGCCAACGAGGCGGTTGTAGAAGCTCAATTGAAACGGGTGGCAAAGGTAGACGTCGAGCAAGGGACTGAAGGAAAACAGCAGAATCAGGATGCCGGCGATTTTCGCCGGAAGCCATCTTGTCGGCGCCGCGGCAGAATACCGGCGCAAAGAAGCGAGCAGGTATTCGAGCAGGAAGTGAAATCCGGCGCCAGCCAGGGCCGCGATAAACGGCAGCACGGAAAGCATCTGGCGCACGCCGTCGTGCAGCACCGCGCCGGGCATCCAGCCCAAAGCGAGAATGAAGGCGGCGTTCGACAACAGCAGGAGCAGCGCCGCGCGCTGAACTTTTCTGAGCGCGATGCAAGCCATTCCCAGCAGAGCCAGCAGCAGCAACGGCTCCGGCGTGGTGACGCCGATCATGAAAAGCGAGTAGTACCACGGCAATTGTGCGGTGAAGTAAAGCCGGTGGAAAAAATAGATCATGAAGTTGGCATCGGGACGGTAGGCGCGGCTGAGGCCTTCGTAGAGAAATTCCAGCACGCGCAGCCCGGTCTGGTGCCAGAGATAGGGCTGAACGGCAACCATGATCACCGGCGCGACGAAGATCAGAGCGAACAAATTGTTCGCGTACTTGTCGCGGTGAAAAAAATGCGCCCAGAGAATGAGCGGGATCGGAATCAGCAGAGCGGGAAACTTCGTCGCCAGCGCCAGGCCCCACACGACACCGAGAACGACGCTCCACTTCCAGTTAAAAAGACCCTTCCAAAAACAATAGACGGTGAGAAACCACAGCGCCGCCAGCGGCAAATCGGTGACCGCCAGGTGGGCGTAGCCGAATAAATTGGGAATCAGCAAAAGCGCGAGCGCGGAAAAAATACCCGCGGCCGTGCCGAAGAGCTCGCGCAGCCAGACGAACATGGCCGCCACCAGCACGGCAAAAAAGAGCGCCGGCCCGATCCGATAGGCGGAAAAATCGCCGAGCCACTGCGCCAGGAGCGCCTTGCTCAGGCCGGAAACGAGCCGCGAGAACGGCGGATGCGGAACGTAGTACGGATTGCCGTGCCACGCGGTTGTGATCGCGCCATCGTCGAGACTTCGGCTCTCCTTGCCGGCGACGAGGTTGCGCGCGAAAGCATGCAGCCATTCGATGTGGAGATCTGCGGCTTCGAAATAGGCCGGCTCGTCCCAGGTGATGCCGTAGTCTTTCGACGTGACAGCGATCAAGCCGAGTGTCGCGATGAACAAGGCCAGCGGCAGGAGCCAGCGTCCTCTGTGCGTTTTCGGCGCGGGATCGTTCAGCGAATCCATTCCCGCGGAGAATTCCTCAGCCGATCTCACGCCGCCGCTTCCTTGCGCCAAACCGCCAGAACGGATTTGCCGAGAGCGCCGAAGAAAAGCCGGTCGAGCACGCGCGAGGCCGGCACGAAGAAGCTGTCCCACAGCCGGATCTGCGGCTCGGTCGGCATCGACTGGCGCAGCCCGAGGACGTTGCTGAGCGAGAGAAACACGCCGAGCGAGTCGAGGTAGCGCAGCTTGACCTCGCGCCAGCCGGCGGGCATGAGCTCTCTCAGCTCGCTCTTGGCGTAGCGCCGAACGTGGCCGATGCTGCGGTCGAATTCGCTGTAAAGCCAGTGATGCGCGGGCGACAAGATCACGATATAGCCGCCGGGGCGAACGAGCGCGGCGGCGGTTTCGACCTGGGCGCGATCTTCGCGGATGTGCTCGAGCACGTCGATATAGAGAATCGTGTCGAACGCGGCGCGTTCGGAGAACGCGCGCAGCGAGCCGACGACGACCCGGGCCGTCGAGCGGATCGCGCACGGCGCCAGGCGGGCTTTCAAGCGCAGCGCCAGTTGCCGATCGGGCTCGAGACAAATCCAGCGCCGCGCGCTGCCGTCGTGGAGCGCCGCCGTGGTCGCGCCGATGCCCGCGCCCACTTCGAGCACATCGCCCGCGAGGTAATCGCAAATTTCCCGGCGGATGTAGCCCTTCCAGTTTTTCGCCCGGGCGAACAGATCGAGCTCGCCGCCGATGTAGGTCTGTTCTTCAGCCATAGATGCGCCGGCGCCCCGCCAGCAGCCGCGCGTAGTCGTTGGGGAGCACGTTGGCGGCGTTGCGCGCGGCCAGGATGACAAAAACAAAAACCAAGATCACCAGCAGCATCTGGGTGAGCATCACCAGCAGCAGCCCGGCGGCGTAAGTGGCCCAGCCGGGAATCGCAAGGTCGGTGCAGAGACGAATGCCGATGACCGCGGCGAGCGTCGCCAGCGCTCCGCCCATCGCCGCGCACACCACGATCAAAAGGCGCACGCCGATGCGGTCGCCGAACACCGCCATCGCGCTCAGGCCGTGCACCACCAGCGAGACCAGATCCATGCGCGGCAAGCCTTCGAGCCGGGTGGCGCGCTCGGTCGGAATGAAATCCATCGGCAAGCGCGCCTTGTGCACGGCGGCGGCGTAATGATTCCACAGCTCGGCGACCGCCACCAGGCGCTTCAGCGGCTCGGGCGGAATGATGCTGAAATTGCCGACCCGCACCCGCACGCCGGTCAATAAAAAGTGCAGCGCGCGGTAAAGATGGTAGAACAAGGTGAAAAGCCAGCCCTCGGAGCGTTTGATGCGCGCCGCAAAGACGATTTTTTCGCCGCCCGAGGCGGCGCACGCGCGCGCCAGCCTGGGAACGTCCTTGGGATCGTCTTCGCCGTCCGAATCCATGACCACCACGGCGCCGGGCGGCCGATTGGCCTCGATGTAGGAAAGGCCGACGGCGATCGCGCGCTGATGGCCGAGATTGCGCCGGAGCGAAAGGACTTCGATCGCGCCGATCGCTTCGAGTCGGCCCGGCCAATCCGCGGGCGCGGCCAGCGTCGAACCGTCGTCCACCAGAACGATATCGGCGTTCAATCCATCGGCTTTCAATTCGCGGTCGAGCGCCGGCAGAAGCAGCGCGAGCGCGCGCCAGTCGTTGTAGACCGGCATCAGGATCGTCAATTTGGAAAGCTCGAAGCGATTCATTGCGGCGCCAAGCTTGAGACGAGCGCAAAGTTGCCAAATATGATCTTCATGGGAGTCGGCGCGGACAAAATTCCCTCGGAACGCACTTCGATGTCGCGCTGCCGTCAGAGCGCAGCGGTCAGCGGGACTGGGCGGCGGGCTTCGGTGAAAGTCATGGGCTTTTTTCGCCGGTCATTGTATCATTCTTCGTTCCGGGAGTGGTCAAAAACCTGGAAGGGAGCAAAACCATGAGATGGGAAATTTTATGCGGCGCCGTTGGCGCGGCGCTGCTGGCGCTGCCCGCGATCGCAACGGCGCAGGCCTTCGGCGAATACGGGCGCGCGGTCGGCAGCATTCCGCACGGGCAGGGGATCACCGGCAGCGGGAAATCCCTGGGAGGAGGCGGGCAGGGCGGCGTGTCGGGCAGCGGAGTCGGCGAGCTGGGCGGACACGCTTTGCCCGGACGGTTAGTCGTGGCGAAGAGCACCGGGCTCTATCCTCGCCAGGACAGCGAAGGGGAGAAGATCGCGGAGCTCGCCCAGGGCGAAGCGCTGGTGCCGATGGTTCAGGCCGCCGGGGGCAGCGATTGGTTTATGGTCAAAACCCAGAAGGGCCTGGTCGGCTGGGTCATGGGCGCCGACGTGCGCGCCGAGAAGGAAAAGAAATAACCGCCCAGCGCGGCCTTCGCCGCGGCGCGAGCCGCGGGATTCTGTTTCTGCCTTCGCGCCGTTCGACTTCAGCGATCCGACGGGCGTGCTTTCAGCTAAAATTCTTCCCGGTCCCCGCTGCGGGCTTGCCGTTACAAGCAGGCAAATTTGCCGTGCGTCATGAGCGCGCGAGGAAGCAGGCCGATTCGCCCCGTTCGCAGGTTTTCTCCACGCTTCCAGATGCCCGCGCAAGCGGCGCAAAAATTCTAAAGCTTTCTCGCGCCCGCGTTCCCCTCGAAGTGGCATCGAAGATGCTCAGAGAAATCTTTCATGACGCTGCGACGAAAAAGGATTCTCATTCCCGACGTGCCTCCGCCCATTGCGCGCGGCGCGAAGCAAAGCCTGGTGATCGCCGGCATCGGCGCGTTTTGTGCTTCGGTGGTGATTGCGGCCGTCCTGTTCGTCTTTTTCGGCGCGTAGCGTTTGCCCGCAATTTCCCTCGGCTCGCGCATGAAGCGATTCCTCAGAATATTTTCCCTCGTGGTGATCCTGCTGCTCGTCGCCTGACAAAGCTCTGCCGCAGCGCCCTGGCGCTGCAAAGTCATTCGCTCATTCTTTTCAGGGAAACGCCGGACGCGGGATGCGTCAGGCGACTTTTAATCGTTTGAGGACGGAATCGTTGCCGATCACGTGAAATTCCATGTAATCGATCAAACGGCGGGCGACGAAAAAATAGCGCTGGAGTTTTTTTGCCGAGGACTCTTCATCCGACGCGGCGGCGGCCGCTTTGAGGGAAGCCGCATCAGCCGTTCGGTAGGACTCGATTTCCTGAACCAGGCCGCGCAAAGCCGGCGGCAGCACGTCCCAGACTCCGGTGGTCTGGCAAATCGAAACCAGTTGGGCGTGGTCGTGCTCCTCGGGGAGGCTGCCGTGGCTTTCGATCAAGGCCGCTTTGATCGCCTTCTCCACGGCTTCCGCGATTTGGTTGAAATCTGCGGACGCATCGCCCGATGCCGCAGTTTCCTGCGGCAAAGCGCGAATTCGATCGCGCGCCTCGCGCAGCCAGGGTTCCGCATAAAAGCCCATCTTGCCTCCAGAGCGAATTACGCTTGCAGACTGCATGATAATGGCATCATGGATTTTTGGCAAGCAAAGCTTTGGCCAGGTGCTAGCTCCTGAATTATCGCGCGGCCGTAAAAAAAGCCCCCGGCCGTCTTTAAACCGGGGGCTTTTTTGCAGACGGCGGCACCGTTACGCCGCGGGACGAGAACGCTCCGCTTCCACCAGCGGGCGGTATTTTTCGTTGAGCTTCATCCAGTGCGCGGCGCGGCCTCTGGCCTCGGCTAGCTTGGGCTCGGGAAAAGTCACGAAGGGCACGCGGGTCGGACCGACTTTGCAGTAGTCGGCGAATTCCTGCGGCCGTTTGTTGCCCGAGCCGGGGATCGGCTTGCCGGCGCCGATGCCGCCCAGGTCGGCAATCACCTCGATCGCCTTTTGCGTGTTGCCTTTGCGCACCTGCTCGAACAGATACAAAATCGGCCACGGCCCCATCCATACTTCGGTCGACCAGCAGCCCGCCGCGCCCATTTCATAATAAGGATAAAGCTGCGTCTGGTTGACGAACACGCTGATCTTGCCGCGCACGATTTTCTGCAGGTTCATAAACGCCTGAGTCGTGCGGTGGCTGTCTTTCATGCCGATGATGTTGGGCTTTTTCACCAGCTCGGTAAACGCGGCGACGGGAATGGTGAACTTGTGATTGTCCGGGTTGTGATAGATCAGGATGTTCAGGTTGGGAAAGAGATCGGCGATGTCGTGATAGAACTTGATCGCGTCCTGCACGTGCAGCGGCTCGTAATACGGAACGCCCAGGAGCACGCCGTCGGCGCCGAGATCCTTGACGAAGTTCATTTTCTGCACCACTTCGCGCGGGTTGGGGCTGGTGACGCCGATGAAAAGCGGCACGCGCTTTTTCACGGTTTCCACCGTGGCGACGGCGAGGGTTTTGAATTCGTCGAAAAGCAGGCTGTAGCATTCGCCGTAGGTGCCGGTGGTGGCGATGTTCTGAACGCCGTCCTTGATGATCTTGTCGACGCCTTCTCTCAAGTTATCCACGGCGACGGTTTGCGTGGCGCGGATGTCGGCGGCATCGGGCGTGGCGAAGGCGGGCATCATCCCGAGGATTCCCTTTAAATCACTGGCGCTGAGCATGGTTTTCCTCCCTGTGCATTTGTCCTGGATCGGTAAAATTTTTGTAATCTCGCCCTTGTTAACAGGTCGCTGGAGCGCTTGTCAATTGCACGCGCGGGGCTCTTTGCGGCGCTCGACGCCGGCGATCAAGCATCACCGGGACGCCGGCGCGGGAGAATCAGCGTGCAGCGGCCGGTGAGAATCGGGCGGTCTTCCTGGTTGGTTCCGCCAAGCTCGCAAACGATCCAGGGATCGCCCGGCGCGCCGGACTTTTCCACGATCCGGGCGCTGAAACGCATGAGGTCGCCTTCGAAGGTCGAGTAGGTGTGGCGCACGCTGATTTTTCCGAGCCGGCCGCGCGGGCCGATCCAGTCGGTGAGCATGCGCATGAGCAGCGCCTGGCGATAGGCGCCGCTGGCGATGAAAGTTTTAAGGCCGTTGTGCCGGCGCACGTGATCGCGGTCGAAATGCAAGTGCTGCCAGTTTTCCTGCAGGCCGGCCCAGCGCACCGTATCGACGATCGTCAGCGGGCCGAACTCGCGCGGCGGAATCGTATCGCCGGCCGCAACGTCCTCGAAGTAGACCGATTGATTCATGGCCTTCGCGCCAATCAAATTACCGCCGCTCGTAAATCATTCAACACCCGATCGGTGTGCTCGCCGAGTTTCGGCGCGGCGCTCATGCGCCGCCCGAGCACGGCCGCGAGGGCGCCCTGGGGAAACAGGATTTTTCCCAACTCGGGATGATGCATTGCGCTCAAGAATCCGCGCGCGATGAGCTGCGGATCGTTGACGAGATCGAGCGTGGTGGAGACCGGCGAGGCGGGAAAGTGCCGCCGCTGCGCCTGCTCGACCAGTTCCGTCTTGGTGAAGCGCTTGGCCCAGCGGTCCAAGCGCGCCATGATGAAATCGCGGCGCCTGTGCTGATTTTCTTCTTCGGCCAGCGACGGGTCGGCGCCGAGCTCCGGATCCTGCACCCAATCGATAAATTTTTCCCAGCGTCCCGGCCGATGAATCTGGCTGATCACCCAGTGGCCGTCCTTGCACGGCAGCGCGCCGGAGATCGCGGTGATCGCGCCCTTGCTGCCGCGCCGCTCGGTGATGGTGCCGGAAAAAGTGTACTCGACCATCGCCTGCTCGACGAAGGATTCCAGGCATTCGCGCACGGACAGCGCGGCGACGACGCCGCGATCGGAAGCGTTGCGCGCCAGCAGCGCGGCCGCCGTCGCCAGCGCGGCGTAAGTCGCCACCGCCATCAGCGGGATATGGCCGCCGAGAAGCACCGGAGCGCGATCGGGATGGCCGGTGAGCGACATCAGACCCGAGCGCGCCACGGCGCAGATCTCGGGCTCGTCGTCGACGATCCTGGTCAGGACAAGGCGCGGGTTCGCCTTCCAGCACTCGGCTTCGTCGAGCGGCAGCGGCGCATTGGCGATCAAAATATCCGCAGTCGCGAGCAGCTTGCTGAAAGTTCGGCGGGCTTCCGGCGTTTGGAGGTCGAGCGCGACGCTTTTTTTCCCGGCATTCAAAAACTGATGAAAGGCGCCGTGGTCCAAGTCTTCGCGGCCGCGCAGAAAGGGCGCAAGCCGGCGGAGCTCATCGCCCTCGGGCGCTTCGATGCGAATCACTTCGTCGCCCGCTTCGGCGAACAGCCGTGCCGCGTAGGCGCCGCTCAAGGTCGTGAGATCGATGACGCGCAGCATCAGCCCGGGTCCTTTGCTCCATCGCTGGATCTTTTATCGGGAAACACCGCGAGCGTGTGGCGCCGGCAGAGCACGAGCTCCTGGCGCTCGTTCAGCACCTGTTCTTCCTGGCTGATGTAGATGCCCAGGCCGGCTTTGCCCGGGCGCGCGACGATGTCGACGATCGTGCTGCGGGTGAAAAGCGCCTCGCCCAGGTAAACCGGCTGCAGCCATTCGGTTTCCGAGCCGGCGTTGCGCACGTTGGTGTAGCCGCTCGGCAGCGGCAGCTGGCGGCGCAGATCGGCGGGATCGCTCTGCGCCCGCTCGGTGCCTTCTTTGAAGCTGAACGGCACCCAGCCGACGAGAGTCGGCGGCAGGAGGCGGGATCGGTAACCGGCGCTGCGCGCATAATCGTCGTCGAGCCACAGCGGATTGGCATCGCCCGTGGCGTCGACGTAGCGGCGCACATCCGCGGCGCTGAGGACTTCCAGCGCGCGCAGCGGCGCGGCGCGCCCGATCCAGGCGCGCAGCTCCGGCGTGATGATCGCATCGCTCATCGCAGCACCTCGCGCTCTTGCAGTCGGTCGATCTCGCTCTCGGCGCAGTCCAGCCATTCGCGCAGCACCTCGGCGCCGTGCTCGCCCAGGCTCGGCGCGCTCCGCGGCCCGGGCAGATCGACGAACGACAGGGAAAACGGCAAGCGGGTGGTGCGCATGGATCCGACCCGGCGCTCGGACATGCGCGGAAAAACCGTCGCGCCGTCGGGGCCGTCGATGACCTGGTCGATGCGGCGCACCGGCGCGGCGCTGATGCCGGCGGCGCGCAATTGCTTTTCGGCATCCGCGCTCGAATGGCGCGCCGTCCACGCCGAGATCGCCTGATCGATCTCGGCGTGATTCGCGAGCCGGCCCGAAAGATTTGCGAACCGCCGATCGCCGATCCAGTCTTCCCGGCCGATGAGCTCTGCCAGCGCGCGCCCTTGCTCGTCGGTTTGGACCGAGAGCGCGCACCACTGATCGCTCCCGGCGCAGGGATAAACGCCCTGCGGCGCCGCGCGCCCGGAGCGGTTGCCGCGGCGCGGCGGGACGCTGCCGTCGACCGCGCTGCTCAGGAGCAGGGCGCCGATCATCGACGCGCTGCACTCGAACTGGCTCAGATCGATGCGCCGGCCTCTGGCGCTCGCGCGCCGCTCATCGAGCGCCTGGAGAATCGCGAAGCCGGCGTGGAGCCCGCCGACGTAATCGTTCCAGGAGTTCGATATCGCCGTGGGCGGATCGCCCTCGGCGCCGCTGACGGTCATCAAGCCGCTGTAACCCTGCAGGTTCATGTTCATGCTGGTCCAGTCGCGCCGCGGACCGTCGTGGCCGTAGCCCGACATGCTGACGTAAATCAAGCGCGGATTTTCTCCGATGAGCGTCTCGAAGCCGAGGTTGAGGCGATCCATGACGCCCGCGCTGAAATTCTCGATCACCACATCGGCCGCGGCCGCGAGGCGCGCGGCGAGGCGCCGGCCGTCGGGATTCTTCAAATCGATGGCGATGGAGCGTTTGCTGCGGTTGGTGTTGAGATACGACGCATGGCGGCCGTCTGCGCTCACGAAGGTCGATGGCCAGGGATGATCGGGATGCTTGCCGCTTTCCACGCGCACCACGTCCGCGCCGAGGTCGGCGAGCAGGCGCGTGCAGAACGGGCCGGCGAGCACGTGGGTGAAATCGAGCACGCGGATGCCGGCGAGCGGCGCGGCAATTTTGCCGTGATCGTTGCTGGGCATGTTCAGCGGAGGTTCAATTCCTTTTGCGCTTGCAGCAGCAAGTCGCGGCTGGCGACCTGCGACAACGGAATCTCTTTCTTGACCGGGCCGCGATCGAGCTCGTACTGGATCAGATCGCGCAGCGCCTGATCGGCGAGGCTGCCGTCCGCGCTGTAGCAGGGCAGATAATTCTCGAAGGCGGCGCGCGCGATGGCGAGATCCATGCGCAGCCATCTGGCGGCGATGGCCACGGATTCCTCCTGATGCGCGCGCAAAAACTTGAGCCCTTCGATGCTGCCCTTGATCATGCGCTTCACCTGATCGGGCGACTGCTTGAGTTTTTTGTCGGCGACCACGACGGCGTTTTGCGTGAGCGGCACGTGATCGCGCGACCAGAGCAGAACTTTGTAGCCTTTTTTAGCGCCGAAAATATCGAAGGGCGAGGAAAGAATCGTCGCATCGATCTTGCCCGCGTCCATCGCCTGCAGGCGCGCGGCGTTATCGCCGGCCGGCAAAAGATTCACATCTTTCCCCGGCTCCAGGCCGGCGCGGCGAAACAGCGTCACCGTGGTCAAGTAGGCCTGGCTGCCGAAGGTGCTGATGCCGACGGTTTTGGCGCGGAGATCGGCGAGCTTCTGGACATTCGATTTCACAAGCAGGAGATAGCCGAGCTTGTCCTGGGTGGTCATGATCAGCTTGATCGGCAGGCCTTTGATCGCGCCGGAAATGCCCGGACCGGTGCACACGGCGTAGTCGAGATCGTCGGAAAGAAGCGCATTGGTCGCAATCGCGCAGGCGATTTGCACATGCTCGGTGGCAAGGCCGTATTGGGCGTAGAAGCCTTTGCGCTCGGAGAGAACCGTCGGCAAAAAGCCCAGAGACGCCGTGGAAATGCCGATGCGGATCCGCTCCTGGGCGCGCAGCTTGCCCGGCGCCGCAATCCAGAGCATGGCGCAGATGACCAGAATAGTTTTCATGCAACTCTCCAATGGCAGCCGTCGCCGGGTATCAAGTCGCAAACCCGCGCGACAATTTACTTCGCCACTCTGGCGAAAAAGCCCTCGGCGTCCAATTCGCCGATCAGCGAGCGATCGAAGAAATCCGCCGCCTTCATGCCCTCGAGCCTGGGCGCGGACTCGCGCAGGTCTTCGATGCTCGCCTGGATCGCGTCCTCGCGCGGGTAGGGCTTGGCCGGAATCGCTTCCATGAACTGGACCCGATAAGTGAAGTCCAGAAGCTTCGGGTTGTCGATGCGCATGTATTTGCGAAAGGCCTGATAGGCGATCTCGCGATTTCTCCGGCCGGCGGCGATGGCTTCGCCGTAGGCCATGAAAAATGCCTTGAGCCGGGGGCGAAGATCCTTGAGATTCTGCCGCGTCGTGTTGAGCTCGCTGCCGGGCGCGGGAACGCCGAAGTCCCCGGGCGCGCCCAGCACGGAAATTTTCTGGCCGCCCAGCTCGGCGAATTGAAAAATCTTATCCGCCTCGCCGATGGTCGCATCGATCTTGCCCTGCAGCATGAGCTGAATGCGCTTGTCCGATTCGCTCACGCCGGTGGGGATGAGCGAAACGTCTTTTCCCGGGACCAGGCCGATTTTGGCGAGAATCCGCCGCAGTAAAAAATCCGTGCCGGCGCCGATGCGGCTGCTGCCGACGATCTTGCCTTTGAGCTCAGCCGGCGTCTTGATCGCCGGCACGGCGATCAGCTGGTAGGGAAGCGCGCCGTTGGTGGAAACCGTGACCACCGGCGCGCCGCGCGCGGCCGCGCCGACCACGCCCGACGCGGAGTCCGTAGTGAGCTGGACGTTGCCGGCAAGGAGCGCGGTGAGCGAGACGCTGCCCGCGGCGATGCTCACGAGCTTCACGTCGAGGCCGTATTTTTCATACAGGCCGAGCTCCCTGGCGATCCACAGCGGCAAGCGGTTGCCGGTGGCGGAGCTGTAGGAAACGATCAGGGGCTCGAGCTTTCTTTCCTGCGCCGCGGACGGGCTCCACGAGCCGAGCAGCAGACAGGCGGCGAAGGCGAACAGGGGGCGCAGCATAATTTCTCGGCGCCGAGCGGCGCCGACGACGATATACGGCATTTGGCGCCGCTATTCAAATTCACCTTGCAACGCGCAGACCGGCGCGACCCCGCAGGCGGGAAATTTTTTTCGATGCGCGCGCATCGAGGCGCGACCGGCTCGGCGAATCGCGTGTCGGCCGGCGCAAATCGAAGCTCGGGCGGACGCAGCAGCGTCCGCCCGAAGCGATGCGATGGCAGGCGGAAATCGGTAAGGCGGCCTTACAGGTCGCCTTTGATCTCGCTTAAAAACCAGGTGCGCTGCTCGGTCTCGTCGATCCAGTTTTCGATCAGGCTGGCGGTGGCGACGTCGTTGTGCCGATCGCAGATCTCGTGGGTCGCGCGCAGCGAGCGGGTGAGCTGAAGATTGTCGTCGCACAGCTCGCCGATCATCTCCGCCGGCGCAACCTGGTCCTTGTTGTTGTCCTTGAGCCGCTGATAGCGCGCGATATCGCCGATCGAGCGGATCGTCGTGCCGCCGATCTTGCGCGCGCGCTCGGCGATCGCGTCGGTCATGGCGAAGACCTGAGTTGCCTGCTCGTCGAGCAGCAAGTGATAGTCGCGGAAATGGCGCCCGCTGATGTGCCAGTGAAAGTTCTTGGTCTTCACATAGAGCGCGAACACGTCCGCGAGCAGCCGGCGCAGGTTGCTGGAAATCTCCTCGGTCGCGTCGCCGCTCAGATCGGTGACCGTTCCATTGGTATTTCTTTCCGTCATGGTTGGCTTCTCCTTTTTTTTAAAAATTTCCGATTTGCCGTTTTGGGTTCCTGGCCGGCGCTACCGGCCGATGGCGAGCACGGCGCGAAAACGCGCCTGGCCGCTGATCATGTGGTCATACGCTTCGGCGGCGCGCTCCAGCGGGAACGCTTCGGTCATCGCGCGCACGCCGGTGAGCCGGCTGAATTCAAGGGTGTCCTGCGAGTCGATGGAGCTGCCGGATGGCCAGCCGACGATCGAGCGTCTTCCCAGAAGCAGCGGAATGCCCGGCACCTGGAGCGGTTCCGCGGCGGCGCCGAGGATGAATAATTTTCCGTTGATGTCCAGACCGCCCACGGCGGCGCTCATGGCAGCGCCGTTGATCACGGTGGCCAGAACGACCTTGGCGCCGCCGAGCTTCGACAGTTCCGCCGCGGGATCCTGGGTCTTGCTGTCGATGTACGCCGCGGCGCCGAGTTTTTTCGCCAGCGGCTCTTTGTCCATGCCGCGCGCAATCGCCACGGTTCTGAATCCCATCTTCGCGGCGAACTGCACTCCCAGGTGGCCGAGGCCGCCGATCCCGAGAACGGCCACGAGGTCTCCCGCCCGCGCGCCGCTGTGGCGCAGCGCATTGAACGTCGTGACTCCGGCGCACATCAGCGGACCGGCCTCCAGCGCCGACAATCCTTGCGGGATCGCCGCCAGCGCGCCGACCGGGGCGATCACGTGCTCGGCGTAGCCGCCGTCGTAGGCGATGCCCGGCACCTGGAGCCCGACCCGGCAGGTGACGAAATCGCCGCGGCGGCACGAGTCGCAGTAGCCGCAATGGCCGCCGTGCCAGCCGACTCCGACCCGCTGGCCTTTCGTCCAGCCCTGAACGCCCGCGCCGAGCGCGTCGATGACGCCGGCGATCTCATGTCCCGGCACGCGCGGATATTCGATGCCCGGCCACAGGCCGTCCTTGGTCATTGAATCGCTGTGGCAGATGCCGCAGGCTTCGACTCTGATCCGCACCTGTCCGGCGCCCGGCTCGGGAATTTCCCGCTCGACGATCTCCAAATATCCTTTTGCCCGCGCTACCTGCGCAACCCGCATCTTCGCCATAATTCCTCCGTGTTTGAGTCAAGCGACGGGAACGGCCGGCGCATGGATCAGCGCGGCGTCGCCGCCGGCGATCCGCGCCGCCGAGCCCTCGATCTGTTGGTGCGGCGTGCCGAGCGCGACCGCGCTCACCTCATCCAGACGCGCCGCCTGAGCGCTCGACAGCTGCACCGCGAGCGCGCCGAGCGTGCCGTTGAGCTGCTCCGGCGTGCGCGGCCCGAGAATCGGTATCAATGCGGTGGTCGAACGCGCCGCCCTGTGCAGCAGCCAGGCGATGGCGATCTCGCTGGGCGCTGCGCCGACTTCCTTCGCCACCGCCATCACCGTGTCGAGAATGGCGGTTTCGCGCTCGCTCTTTTCCCGGTGCACGAGCCGCTCCAGAATCGAGTTGATCCGGCCTTCGTTGCGCTGGCGATATTTGCCGCTGAGAAAGCCGCCGCCCAGCGGCGACCAGAGCGCCGCGCCCAGGCCGAGCGCTTCGGCCATGGGCAAAAGCTCGCGGTCGGCGCTGCGCTCGGCCAGGCTGTATTCGATCTGAATGCCGGCGATGGGCGACCAGCCGCGAAGCTCGGCCAAAAGATCGCCGCGGGCAACCCGCCAGGCAGGAAAATTCGACAGCCCGGCGTAAAGAATCTTGCCGGCGCGCACCAGATCGTCGAAGCCGCGGAGAATTTCTTCCATCGGCGTCATCGCGTCGGCAAAGTGCGCCCAGTAAAGATCGATGCGGTCGGTCTTGAGCCGCGTGAGACTGCCTTCCACCGAGCTCACCAGGTTTTTGCGGCTGTTGCCCGTGCGCGAAATGCCATAATGATCGTCGACCCCGAGCGTGTACTTGCTGGCGACCACGAAGCGGTCGCGCTCGGCGGCGATGAATTCGCCGACAAGCTCTTCCGACTCGCCGAATTGATAATTGTCCGCAGTGTCGATGAAGTTGCCGCCGGCCTCGGCGTAGGCGTCGAAGACTTTTTTCGCCGCGGCGCGCTCGGCGCCGTGGCCCCAGCGCGTGCCGAAGTTGCCCGCGCCGAGCGCCAGCTCGGAAACCCGCAGCCCGGCGCGGCGGCCGAAAATTCTGTAGCGCATCTTTCCCTCACTTAAATTTCTTGGATGATTTTCAGCGCGATTCAAGAACGCGGCGTCCTTTTCCATCAATCAAAAGCGATCGACGTCGATCACCGCCCGGGCGAACGCCCGCGGCGCTTCCTGGGGCAGATTGTGGCCGATGCCGCCCGCGATCAGCCGGTGCGAATATTTGCCCGAGAATTTTTTGGCATACGATTTCGGGTCCGGATGCGGCGCGCCGTTGGCATCCCCTTCGAGGGTGATCGCGGGCACGCGGATCGCCGGAAATTCGGCGAGCCGCTTTTCGAATTCGTCGTACTGCGCCTCGCCTTCGGCGAGGGCAAGGCGCCAGCGGTAATTGTGAATCACGATGGCGACGTGGTCGGGATTGTCGAAAGCCGCCGCGCTGCGCTCGAACGTTGCGTCGTCGAAACGCCACCTGGGCGAGGCGAGCTGCCAGATGAGCCTGGCAAAGTCGCGCCGGTATTTTTCGTAGCCCGCCCGGCCGCGCTCGGTGGCGAAATAATACTGGTACCACCACTCGATCTCGCTTTTCGGCGGCAGCGGCACCCTGCCGAGCGCCTGGCTGCCGATCAGATATCCGCTCACCGAGACCAGCGCTTTGCAGCGCTCGGGCCAGAGCGCCGCGACGATGGCGGCCGTGCGCGCACCCCAGTCGAAGCCGGCGAGGATCGCGCTCTCGAGCCGCAGCGCGTCCATGAGCGCGATCGTGTCGGCCGCTAGCGCCGAGGGCTGGCCGTTGCGCAAGGTTGCAGCCGAGCGAAAACGCGTCGCGCCATAGCCGCGCACGTAGGGAACGATCACTCGGTAGCCGGCTTTGACAAGCAAAGGCGTGACGTCGACAAAACTATGAATGTCGTAAGGCCATCCGTGGAGCAGAACGACCGGGCGGGCATCGGGCGGGCCGGCTTCGGCGTAGCCGACATTGAGAACGCCGGCATCGATCTGCTTGAGCGCGTCGAAGGACGCGCGCGGTGCCGGTTTGGCAGCGAGGGATGGCGCCGCCGCGACGGCATCGATTGTGCCGAACCGAGCGGCGGCAAGGGTCAGGGCCGCGGCGCTAAGAAAGCGGCGCCGTGTGCGATTGATGGCATCGGGCATTTTTCTATCTCCGCTCCTGTTCACGAGCGGCGCTCTTGCGAATCGCTCGTGCCCAAAGATGCGATTGCTTCAACGACTTCATCGGCCGTCACAAGGGCGCTCGCGTAGTTCGGGATATTGACCTCGAGCGCGGCGTGCATCGCATCCTCCGAGTAATCCGCGGTCGCGTCTTTGACCATCGCGACTTCGTAGCCGAGCTCCGCGGCATAACGAACCGTCGCTTCCACGCAGGTGTGCGCGATCAATCCCATGACGATGAGCTTGCGGATGCCGTGCCGCTTGAGCAGCAAGTCCAGATCGGTGTTGGCAAAGCCGCTGGAACACCAGTGCTCGCTGGCCACGATATCGCCCGCTTGCGGCGCGAATTCGCTGCGGATCTCGCCGCCCCAGGTGCCGTACGCGAAGGTCTGGCGCGACCAGGCTGCTTGCTGAATCGGCGCGATGGTTTTCCAGCTCTCGTAATCGCCGGGGCGATAGCGCCGATGCAGCGCATAAAAGACGCGCAGCTCCGCCCGCCGCGCCGCGTTCAGCACTTGCAGCATGTGCGCAATACAATCGTTCCCTTCGAGCACCTGCTTCAGGCGATCCCAGACTTTGCCGCCCGCGGAAATGAAATCGTTGTAGGGATCGATGACGAGAAGCGCAGTGATTGCTTTGTCGAGCTGTGTATTCGCCATTCTTGCTCCCCCGGTGGATGACGGGAAAATCGATTTTCATGCTACGGGCCGCCTGACCAGCGGATGGCCGATGATGTAATGCAGCAAGAGCTCCAGGCCGATGAGCGCCAGCGCTACCGTCGCCAGGCCGGCTGCAAGGCGAACCTGGCGCCTTTCCTGGCGCGTCAGCTCGAGGCAGGCGCGGCGGGCCACGCACTCGCGGCGCGCGCGGCGTTGACGCGCGAGCGCGATCAGGACAACGGAAGCGATCGATGCCGATAAAACAAGAAGCGGCACCCGAGCGGGGCTGTCGTCCAGCCAGTCCGCCAGCGCATAGAGCGCGCCCGCTGCGCCCCCGCCGAAGGCGAGCACCAGGGCCGCGGCGAGATTGCTGCCGAGGCAGCCGCTGCCGAGCAAGGCGAGCGCCACGGCGCTCCAGTTGAGCGCCGGTTTTTGTTCAGGCATCCATGAAGCGGCCGGCAGCGACGATTGTTGCCGGGAATTCAAACGATAGGCCACGGCAGGTTGCGGGAAGCCCTTGAGCGCGAGCGTCTCGGCCGGCACGCCGGGATACGCCGCGGCGATTTCGCGATAGATGTCCTGTGATACGAGTATCTCGTTTCGCCCGGCTTGGGCCTGCAGGCGCGCCGCCTGATTCACCGCATCGCCGATCGCGGTGTAATCCTTGATGTCGTCCGAGCCTAGCCGTCCGACGCGGGCAAAGCCGCAAGCTATGCCGATGGACGCGCTCAGGGGCACGCCCACACGCGCGGACAGCTCGGGAAGAATCTCCTGGAGCTTTTGCGCCGCCGCGACCGCGGCCGCCGCATGATCGGCGCGCTTGATCGGAACGTTGAACAGCGCCATCACCGCATCGCCGATGTATTTGTCGATGAAAGCGCCGTGGCTCATCAGTGTGGTCGAAGCCAGGCGCAAAAACTCATCGACCACCGAATAACTCGCCGTTGCGCCGAGACGGCCGGTCATCTCCGTGAACGAGGAGAGATCGGCGAAGACCACCGTCATCTCCACCAGGCGGCCCTCTTCCAGATGGGCGCCGCACCGGCTGCAGCAGTTGGGGTTGCGGGCGCTTCGGCGAATGCCGCGCCAGCTCAGGAAAACCGCGGCCAGGCCGACGAGCGGAAGGCCGCAGACGAGGCAGTTCGGAGCGAGCCGCAGGGTTGCGGTTTCCAAAAGCGCGCTCATGGCACTCGCAGGCGCTCCGCCGTGTTTGCCGCGGTGAATGCCGCCGCGTTCTTTCTGACAAACTCCTGCACGCTCAGCGGCGCTTTACCGCTCAGCGCGCGCACGTCGCCGGACATCCGGTCGTAGCGTCCGGCGCGGTGCAGATCGGCCATGGTCGCGAGATGGCTCACCAGATGCGCGGGCAAGCCGCGCGCGAGCAGCGCGTCGCGCCAGGGCTCGACCGCAATATCCTGATAGGTGATCGCGCGGCCGAGCGCTTTCGAATACTCTCCGGCATAGAAATGCATGGTCTCGGACTGCGGCCCGGTCAGATGATAGATCTTGCCGATGTGCGGCTGCGGGTCGGCGAGCAGCGCGGCGAGCACGCGCGCGACGTCTTCTGCTGCGACCGGCGCAGTCTTGCCCTCGCCGAGCGGCAGCCGGATCTGATTCGATTCCTTCACCGCATCCGCGGTGAAAAGTAAAAAGAAGCCCTCGAGAAACACAGTCGGCCGCACGTGCACCGCCGGCAGCCCCGACCAGTCGAGCGCCTGCTCGGCGAGCCAGTGGAGCTTGTGCTGCGGGCTCGGCGTGGTCTCGGTGATGCTCATCTGGGCGACGGTCATTTGCGACATATTGATGAACGCCTTCACGCCGTGATGCTTCGCCACCGCCGCCGCGTTGACCGTCGCGGCCAGATAGGTGTCCGACACCGACATGCCGAAGTACATCGTGTCGCAGCCGGCAATCGCCCGGTGCATCGAAGCGAGGTCGAGCAGATCGCCGGCCACGACCTCCGCTCCCAGGTCGCGCAGCGCCTGCGCGCGCTCGTCGTCGCTGCGCACCATCGCGCGCACCGCTTTGCCTTGCTGCAACAGCAGCTCGGTGACCGTGCGCCCGACCGCGCCGACGCGGCCTGCGGCGCCGGTGACCAGAATGGGAGTTGCCATATTTCTCCTCAGCCCGATCGAAAGTCCGTTATGGCGATCGGGTCACCGGTTCATTGCGGCGGCTCGCCGCCGGTCTGCTCCGCCACCATGTACGCGGCGTACCAGTCGGGCCAGTTCGCGTCGCGCTGACCGGTGCGCTTTTCGTGCAACCCGTGGGCGGCTTCCGCCCGCCGGAGCGCGCTCGCCAGATCGTTCGCCAAAGCGAAGCTCGTTTTCGCTGACTCGATGCGGCCGGGCAATCGCATCGTGACCTCCTGAAATAGCCAGCCGTTGCCATCAGGATCGCTGAACGATGCGAACGAGCGGTAGCTGCCGTGCTCCGCATCCGGACCGCTGGCCCGATGCCGCCCAAAGAGGTACGGCTCGTGCGCACCGGTGTGCGCGTTGCTGTCCGCATGAAACACCGCGCTCACCGGGATGCCCCGATCGAGGAGTCCTTCGCGCGCGGCATTGATGTCCGCGACGATCAGGTAAAGACCCTGGGCTGAGCCGGGTGCCGCCGCGGTAACGTTCTTGCCGAAGATAACCGAGCAGTCGGAGCCAGGCGGGGTAAACTGGATCACGCGCCAGTCGCCGCCGTGGGCGAAGTCGGCGTCGAGCCGCCAGCCGAGCTTGGTGTAGAACTCCTTGGCGCGGGCGACATCGGAGACCGGGATCACCACGACTTCCAGTTTCATGTGCATGACCGTTGCTCCTTGATTTGTATTCGATTTGTATTCACTTGACGCGACGAGCGTACCGACGCTCACTTGGCCGTCACGACCAGCGGCTTGCCGTTTTCCACTATATACGTGGCGAGCTCCGCTGCGTTGTCTTTGCCGGCGTTCTTCGCCGAATGAATCGCTCCAGCCGGTATGAACATCGCCTCGCCGGTCTTGAGGGTCACCGGCGGCCTGCCGTCGATTTGATACTCGAGCGAGCCCTCCAGGACATAAGCGATCTCCTCGCCCGGATGATGGTGCCGGGGAAACGAAACTCCGGGCGCGAAATCGACGCGCACCTGGACGATCTCGCGTCCGGGTAAGCTCGAATCGTGACGCAAAATATCGCTGCGCCTGATTCCGCCGGGCTGGGCCGCATACAGCACAAAGCCGCCTGCGACCATCAGCGCCGCTGTCGCGATGATGCGAATCATTTTCATGAGCAAATCCTCCTCTCCTTCACATGCGGTGAACCCGCGCGGAGACCGGCGATCGCCATTGAAAATAGGCTCCGATGTTTTCAGCCGATGCGGTTCGTTTACCAGCGGCCGAAGTGAGCGCCGCCATCGACGTAAAGGATTTGCCCCGTGACCGTCGCGGCGTCGGTCAGGTACAGGACCGCGTCGGTGACATCCTTGACCGTCGAAGGCCGGCCCATCGGCGACAGACTCGCCATGACCTCTCTCGGCGTCTCGCGATGAAGCGGCGTGTCGACGACCCCGGGTGAGACCGCGTTCACGCGAATGCCGTCTTGGGCGTACTCCATTGCGAGATGTTGAGTTACGGTTTCAAGACCGCCTTTGATGATCATCGGCACGGCGGCCGTGACGCCCTTTATTGGATTGCGCGCGAGGGCCGCGGTGACCGTCACGATGCTGCCGCCGGTCTTTTGCGCCAGCATCTGCTTAACGGAAAGTTGAGTGATATAGAGAAAGCCTTCGAGGTTGGTCGCGACCAGCGATTTGCAGTCTTCCGCGCTGTAGTCCGTGAACGGTTTGGTGAGAAAAATGCCGGCGTTGTTGACCAGCACGTCGATCGACTGGAAGCGGCCAAGCGCGATGTCGACGATCCGCGCGGCGGTGGCCGGCTCGCCGATGTGGCCGTCCGCCAGCGCGACGCGCTCGGAGGCGGCGACCTCGGCGGATTGACTCATCCGGCGCGAATTGGCCACGACGTTGAAGCCGCGCGCCAAAAACCCTTTCACGATTCCAGCGCCGATTCCCTGGGAAGCGCCCGTGACGATAGCGGTTTTGTGCGCGGTCTCCACGTTTTTCCTTTTTGCCGTCAGAAAAGCAGTCGCAGCAACAGATTAAAAATCCGCGTCCAAGACGATGCGGTAACGCGCCTTGCCGGATTCGAGCCGTGCGAAGGCGTCATTGATTTCGCTCATCGGATAATGCTCGGTCTGCGGCGCAATGTTGTGGCGCGAGGCGAAGTCGAGCATGGTCGCAATTCCCGCCGGCGACCCGGTGGGCGAACCGGAGACGCTGCGCTGCTGGAGAATGAGCGCGAACGCCGACACCGGAATCGGTTCCAACAAGGCGCCAACTACATGCAAACGTCCGTTGGGAGCGAGCGTGCCGATCAACGCGTCCCAATCGAGCGCGACATTGACGGTGCTGATCAGTAGATCAAAAGCGCCTGCGAGTTTCTCGATCGCGGCCGAGTCCCTGCTGGCGACGACCTGGTGCGCGCCGAAACTCCTGGCCTCATCAAATTTGCTCTCGCTGGATGTGAATGCGGTCACATAGCAACCGTACGCCGCGGCGAACTGCAATGCCATATGGCCCAGACCGCCGATGCCGATGATGCCGACCCGATCTGTCGGCCTGGCGTGCATGGCCAGAGGCGCGAACACCGTGATGCCGCCGCACAGGAGCGGTCCGGCCTCGGCGAAGTTTAAGTTCTCGGGCAGTGGGATTGCCCAAGCCCAGTGGCAGCGGATATGGGTTGCAAACCCGCCGCGATGACCGACGATGGTCGGTTGCGCTTGCGGGCAAAGATGGTGGCTCCCCGACATGCACTGGCGGCAGTGCATGCAGCTGGCCGAGTACCAGCCGACGCCGACCCGCTGTCCGATTGCGAGTCCCTTGGCGCTCGAACCTGCGGCCGTGACTCGCCCGACGACCTCGTGGCCGAGGACCGCCGGATATTGTGAAATGCCCCACTGGTTGTTCAACACGGACAGGTCGGAGTGACACAAACCGCAATGTTCGACGGCCACCTCCACGTCCTCGGCCCCGAGCGGTCCGTGATCGACGCTTTCGAGCGCCATCGGTTGTTGTGCCGCTTTCGCAACCCATGCCTGGTGATTCATCGTGTCTCCTATCCAAGAATTATGGGCAGTTCCCGCACGCGAACGCTGGTTGCGAGGTGGACGGCGTCTGCGACGATCGCGGCAATGTCGGCGAAGTCTCGCCGATCCCGCGAGCACCAACTTCATTGATCTCCTTGTCAGGGGAATCGAGGAAAGGCACTTCGATCGGCGGCGCGTCGGCGTTCACAGGTAGCCTCCTAGAAACTATTGGCTTCGATCCGATGAATGGGCGAACTGATTTGCCTCGTCATCATTGGGATCCTTCAACGCGTGATCGCCTTTGAGCATCTATCTCATGGCGTTGACCGTCTCGTTGGTGGCCAGCACGGCGTGTGCGAGAAACGCGAAGTTGATGAGCGCCGCTGTGTATCCGTAACCCCATTCGGGATGGCGCGCCGCTGCAGTCGCGTCTTTTGCAACGATGACTTCGAAACCCTGCTCGAGCAATTCGCGCAGATGAGATTCGACACACATGTTCGCCAGCATCCCGCCCAGGATGACTCTGCTGATACGGCGCTTGCGCAGTTGCAGTACGAGATCGTTTGTCTGCGGACCAAATACTCTGTGCGGGCTGACAACGACGGTCTTGCCGTCATCGATGTAAGGCTTGAATCGCTCGAGCCAGTCGGCCCCCGACTCGGAGAAGCCTTCGAGATTCAATCTGCCGCCGCGAGCGAACATTTTGTTCTCAACTTCATCAGCTTCCAGGGGCCCGTTGAATTTCCATCCGTAATCCGTGGGAAAGAAATAATGCGGCGAGATGAAGACTTCGTAGCCATTTTCCTTCGCGGCTTTGAAGATACGCTCCATGTTCTCGACCGTCTTATTCTCCTTGACACTCGCGCCGACGAACGGCCACGCGATGCCTTTTTCGCTCAAGACTTCATTCTGCGGATCGATGAATACCACTGCGGTATCGGTCTTGTTGATCTCCATAATTTTACTCCGCGTTCCTGCACACGCGCCTCTCGGCTCCAGTCAAGAAGACGCCGCCTCAATCGCTATCCGCGCAATTCCAGCGCGATTCCTCAATAATCTCGATGCCTCCCTACCCCTTGAAAAACGCCCGGAGATCCTCGTTGACCTCGTCTTTTTGCGTCGTGCACATGCCGTGGGCGCCGCCCTTGTAGATTTTCAATCGCGCATTCTTCACCAGTTTCGAAGACAGCAGCGCCGAGGCGCCGATGGGCACGATCTGGTCGTCGTCGCCGTGCAGGATCAACGTCGGCACGTCGAATTTTTTGAGATCTTCAGTGAGATCGGTTTCGGAGAAAGCCTTGATGCAGAAATAGGCGGCGGGAAAGCCGGCCATCATGCCCTGAAGCCAGAACGAATTGCGCACGCCCTCGGAAACTTTGGCGCCCGGCCGATTGTAGCCGTAAAACGGCAGCGTCAAGTCTTTGAAAAACTGCGAACGGTCGGCGGCGACGCCGGCGCGAATGCCGTCGAAAACTTCCATCGGCAAGCCGCCGGGATTGGCCGCCGTTTTCAGCATCAGCGGCGGCACTGCGCCGATCAGCACGGCTTTGGCGACGCGCCGGGTGCCGTGCCGGCCGATGTAGCGCGCCACCTCGCCGCCGCCGGTGGAATGACCGACGTGGATTGCGTCTTTCAGATCGAGGGCCTCGACCAATTTCGCCAGGTCGTCGGCGTAGGTGTCCATGTCGTTGCCGCTCCAGGTCTGGCTCGAGCGGCCGTGGCCGCGCCGGTCGTGGGCGATGCAGCGGTAGCCGCGCGATGCCAGGAAAAACATCTGGTCCTCCCAGGCATCCGCGCTGAGCGGCCAGCCGTGGCTGAACACCACGGGCTGCCCGCTGCCCCAGTCCTTGTAGTAAAGCTCGATGTCTTTAGAATTTTCCTTTCCCACCGTGACGCAAGGCATGCACAGGCTCCTTCCTGGAGAGCTGCAATCAATTCGTGTTCGACCGCCTCGGACTTGATCCGGGGGAAGGCATGTTTATCAATTACCGCCGCCGCCGCTGCTGTCGGAGCCGCCGCGTCCTCGCGCCTGGTCGCGGCGCGCTTTGTCGATCTCCTCGTCGAACTCGCGTCCGATGCGCGCCGCGGCGGCGGCGAGCTGGGTGTCGTCCAACTTGCCGGCCGAGGTCTGGCGAAGGTCGTTGCGAATTTGCATGGCGGGGTCCCAGAACATCCCGTACACGCGATCCTCGGCGAAATATTCGAGCGTATCGTCGATCAGCTTGAGCCCGAGATCGATCTCCTTGCGGCCGCGTTCGGGGTCGCCGGTCTTCAACATCGCGATGCCGAGATAAAGATGCGCGAAAGGATCGTCCTTATCGACGTTGACCGCCCGTTCCAGGGTTTGCCGCGCCTCCCGGTCTCGACCGGTTTCGACATAGGCCCGTCCCAATAGCGCCAGGACGCCGGGGGCAACCGTGTAGGGAAGTCTGTAGTCGGGATCGGCCGCGGCGGCGCGAGCCAGATACGCGACGGCATCGCTGGGCCGCGCGGTCTGGAGCGCATTGCGCCCCGCTTGAACGTCGCCCCCAACGCTGGAACAGCCCCAGCCGTAAAGAACCGCTGAAACCGCGGCGCAGCCAAGAAGGTATTTTGAAATCATAAATTTTTTGTCTGCTGTTCCCCTGGCGTTCATGGGTCAAGGGGTTTTTCGGATCGCCGAAGTTTGAACCGCCCAGACGCCGGCTCCTTTACAGTGAATCTCATTTTATATGGAGAGTTGACACGGGACGGCAGGGGACGAAAGCAAATCGGGGACCCGGTTGTAACATTCTGAAAAGATTACAACCGGCAGACGTGAGCCTGCCGAAGGAGCAGCAAGTGTCGAATAGTCGGCACGTGCCGCGGCACCCGGAGCGTCAAGCTCTTTGGCGTCCTTGGTCCAGCGATCGGTTTGAAAAACTCTTCGTTCTTCGAGGCGGAGTCGGTTGGTGAGCGCGTGCTCAATCGCCACAAGAGCAATTACGAATCGTAAGACCGCTGTGCGAGATCAGACCTACGCCAGTCGGCAGGGGAGCTTCCGAATAACTTTGATCTCGAGAGCGTGAGCCAGCGCCTTGGGTTAGCGATTTTCATCCGGGGATGGGAGAAATCTCCCGGCGTCCCGATCCCTGGACCGCACCGTCGCGGATCGCATCGAGGCAAAAAATCCATTCGCCGCCGCAACGCACGTCATGCGAGGGGCTCGACGTTGAGCGGTTTGGCCAGGCCGTCGTCTTCCTCGAAGAAATGGATCCTGAAGCCGCGCTCGCCGAGCGTGATGCACGAGCCGATGCTGGCTTGCATGGTGCCGCTGTTGTAGTAATCGATGGCGCCGATTTTTTTATGCTCGGCATGATGGGTGTGGCCGCAGAAGATTACGTCGGCGCGGTTTTTTTCCGCGTACGCGGCGGCGCCTTCGGCGACCATGTTGATCGCGCGCGCGTAGTGTTTGCTGTTGTCTTTCAGATACAAGCACAGCGGGTAGGCTCTCGGCCCGAAGCTTTGAATCGCCTGGTAGAGCCAGGTTCCCCATTCCACCAGGTTGAAATGGTCTTTGTAGAATTCGTCGAACTGGTCGCCGTGCACGGCGAGGCAGGTTTTGCCGGCGAACTCCCACTGGTATTCGTTGTAGACGGTGGCGCCGATGAGCGAGGAAAACAGGTGCGATATGCCTTCGTCATGGTTGCCTTCGATCCAGATCACCTCGCAGTCGTTTTCCGGTTTGGACAGGCCGCTGATAAAGCTCAGCGCTTTGAGATGGCTTTTTTTCAGACGGTGTTTTTTGACCCGCGGCCGCTGGCCGTCGCGCAGGTGGCGCGTTTTCACTTCGAACTCGAGGTTGAGATGGTCGAAGATATCGCCGTTCAAAACCAGGCGCCGGAAATTGAACCGCGACATGACCGCGAACAGCAGCTCGGCGTTGCACAGCTCCGAGCCGAAATGAATATCCGAGAGAATCAAGGTGTCGATGTCCTCCTTCTTCATCGGGCGCTCCTTTCGCAAGGGACCGGTAAAAAACCGCGGCGCGTCCACGAAAGCTCTTCGCGCAAGCCGCCGCTCGCGGATTTTTATACACACCGAACGTTGCGCTCGAGTTAAGCCACGGTTTCCAATAGCGCCAGGCGTAAAACGCCGCGGCGCGCGCGGGCGCGATCCGTCGGGGGCGTCGTTGGCAGGCGATCGCCGCTGCCGGGGTTTGCTTCAAAGGTGCGGCGGCGCCGGTGCGCGAGATGGATTTGTTTGGCGGAGAAGCTGATGAAGCGGTCAGAGCAGCGCCGTCAGCAAGGGCGCTGGGGCGGATTTCTGAAATTTTTGCCGTGCGCTTGCCGCGCGAAAACCGGCGATCAAACGAAAATGATGCCGAGACTCACCCAGACGCCGGCGCTGAAGTAAAGACTCATCCAGAGAACTTCCTGGCGCCAGTCGTCGCGTCTGTGGGTGACCCGGCGGCGCGCCAGAGCATCTTTCAAGCCCTCGACGACGCGCAGATAGCGCGCGCCCGCGCGTTTACTGCTCCGCCAGCGCGCAAGGTAGAGCGGAATATCCACCGCCAGGATCACCAGCGCGGTGCCGGCGCAGGCGATCAAACCGACGGGAACCCAGACCGGCAGAGCGCCGGCCGTGTGCCTCCAGTAAGAAACCAGACACGCGGCCACCAGCGCGACCATGATCGACCACAACAGCTCCTCGACCGCATGCCCCAGATGATTCAACGTAACCACGGCGAACCAGCACGCCAGCTCGGCGGCGACGATAATGGGCAGCACGGCGAGCCCGACCGCCTCGATGGCCGGGGAGCCGGTCAGCGCCGAGAGCTTGAACAGCAGCAGCGCGCACTGGGCCGCGAAGCAGAGCTCGGCCAGCGTGGCCACCGTCCGGCCCACCACCACCGAAGAGAGCGGTCCGTCCCAAAGACAAATCCGCTCCAGATCCACCCGCGGCAGAAACGAGCGAAAAGCGCAGGCTCCGACGAACAGACCCGATAGGAGCAGTTGTTTGAGCTGATAACCGTCGGAGCGCCGGAGCAACTCCTGCGCAGCCGCACTCCACAAAACGATATTCAGGACCGACACCGCGCAGAGCAGCTGCCACCAGACAAAGGTCTGCCGGTCCGCAACGGTTGCTGACCCTTCGAGAGCGCCGAGGAGATCGGCGCCGCGGGAATTTTTTCGGCGCAAGTCGCTCAGGTATTCCATAGGGCAATCGGGCTCCGTTTCTCGAAAACCAGCAAAATATATCGGCAACGAAGCGCTAACAATATCTTAACGAAAATTTAATTATCGCTCGACGCGCCGTTCATCGTTTCGTGCCGAGCGAGACGCAGCAGGGCTTTGGCGCGGGTCGGCGGAGAGACAAAGATCGGCAGGGGAATTTACCGAGTATTCGTAAATCCGTAACTCGACCGTCACCTGCTCTGACTAGAAATCTATTCAGTTTTTGGCAGCTTTCGCTCACGGCAGCCGCTAGTCGATTCGATCAGACCGATGCAGTCGGCGCGCACAATCCGATCCGCACCCACCGCCGTCAAAGCGCGGCACATTTGTTTTGTCAGCGAAACCTATCCGCCGGAAGTCAACGGCGTGGCGCTCACCGTGGCCCGGCTGGTCGAGGGACTGCGCCGCCTCGGTCATCGCGTGTCGGTGGTGCGGCCGCGCCAGCCCCGCTGCGATGGCGCCGGCGCTGAAAAAGAAAGCGCGGAAATTCTCGTGGCGGGACTGCCGCTTCCCGGCTACGGCGGCCTGCGCTTCGGTTTGCCGGCCGGCCAGGCGCTGTGGCGAAAATGGTCGGCCGACCGCCCCGATGTGATCTATGTGGCGACCGAAGGACCGCTCGGCTGGTCCGCGCTGCGGCTCGCGCGGCGTCTCGAAATTCCCGCTTTCAGCGGCTTTCACACGAGCTTTGATCGCTACTCGCGCTACTATCGCCTGGGCTGGCTGCAGCCGCTGGTCGCGCGCTATCTCTACAGCTTTCACAACCGCACCCAGGGAACGCTGGTCGCGAGCCCGGATCTGCGCGATCGACTGCGCGCCGGGGGAATGAGGAACGTGAGCGTGCTCGATCGCGGCGTCGACAGCCGGCTGTTCACTCCGGCGCGCCGCTCGGCGGCGGTGCGCCGCGCCTGGCGCGCGGCGGATCACGACCTGGTCGCGCTCTACGTCGGGCGGGTGGCGGCGGAAAAAAATCTCGCGCTCGCGATCGCGGCTTACCGCGAGCTGCAGCGCGCGGCGCCGGGCGCCAAATTCGTCGTCGTCGGCGACGGGCCGCTGCGCGCCGCGCTGCAGAGCCAGCATCCCGATATCGTCTTTTGCGGCGTCCACCGCGGCGAGGAGCTGGCGCGCCGCTATGCCTCCGCCGACATTTTCTTGTTTCCCAGCGAGACCGAAACCTTCGGCAACGTGACCCTGGAGGCCATGGCAAGCGGCCTGGCCGTCGTGGCCTTCGATTACGCCGCCGCGCGCATGCACATCAGCGACGGCGCCTCGGGCGCGCTGGCGCCCTGCGGCGATGCGCGCGCCTTCATCGAGGCGGCGCTGCGGCTTGCGCGCGAGCCGCAGGTGCTGAGCGAGCTGCGGCGCCGGGCGCGGGCGCATGCCGTCGCCTTCGACTGGCAGCGGGTCATCGACCGCTTCGCCGCGCTTTTACTCGGCGCGCTGGATCAGGAAAACCGCGCGGCGGCCGGCTCCGCAATGATCGCAGCGGCCTCGAGCGGTTACTGAGGCTTTCGCATACCAGGACTCTAAAAAGGGAGGATCGAACATGATCGCGAATGAAGCGCTCGAAAGGCTGGCGGCCTGTCTTCGAAGCGAAACCGCCGGCTGTCATTTTGCTCTGACCGACGGCTGGCTCGCGGCGGGCGCGCTGCTCGCCGCGATTGCCATCTTCTATGCCGGCCGAAGCCTCCTTCGCGCCGCGACGACCTTGCCGGCGCTCGCCTTGCTGCCGGCCTGCTCGCGCTGGCTCGCGCACCGGGTGAAAGCGCGCGACTACGGCGAAGAGGAATTTTTGCGCGCCGACGGCGCCGCGGAGCCCTGGGTGCAACTGCGCAAACAGGCGCTCGACCGCCTGGCGACTTTTCTGCGCGGGCAAAACCAGCGCTCGATTGCCTGGGCCAACGGCGTGCGCGAGAGTTTTTCCGACCTGCGATTCACCGACGCCAACCGGGTGCCGTTTCCGTTCGTGCGCGTGATGCGCGAGAAATTCGATCTCTGCTCGGTGGTCACGGCATCGCAGGGCCCCAAGCTCCGCACCCTCGACGGCCAGCTCACTCTCGATGTCAGCGGCTCCTACGGCGTCAACGTGGCCGGCTTCGATCGCTACAAAAGCTGGATCGAAAGAGGCTGGAGCCTGGTGAAAGAGCTGGGCCCGGTGCTCGGCCCGCTCCATCCGATCGTGGCGGAAAACATCCGCATGCTCAAAACCATCTCGGGGCTGGACGAGGTTTCCTTTCACATGAGCGGCACCGAAGCGGTGATGGCCGCGGTGCGCATGGCGCGGTTCAACACCCGGCGAAAATACATCGTCTGTTTCTCCGGCGCCTATCACGGCTGGTGGGACGGCGTGCAGCCGGGCCTCGGCAGCGAGCGCCCGCTGGAGGATTGTCTCACGCTGAAAGACGTGAACCCGGCGTCCCTCGCCGTCATCCGCCGCCGCGCCCGGGAGATCGCCGCGGTGCTGGTCAATCCGGTGCAGTCGTTTCATCCCAATTCGCCGCCGCCCAACGACGCGGTGCTGCTGACCAGCGACGTGCGCAAGACCGAGGATTCCACGGCGCGCTACAAGCTCTGGCTCGAGCAGCTGCGCGCGGTGTGCAGCGAGGGCGGCGTCCCGCTGATTTTCGACGAGGTGTACACCGGCTTTCGCCTGGCGCCGGGCGGCGCCCAGGAATATTTCGGCGTGCGCGCCGACATGGTCGTGTACGGCAAGACCGTCGCCGGCGGCATGCCCATCGGCGCGGTGTGCGGCAAGAAAGCGCTCATGCGCCGCTTCGATCCGGCGCATCCCATGCGCATTGCCTACGTGGTCGGCACGTTCTCGGCCCATCCCGCGGTGATGGGCGCGATGAATGAATTTTTGCGCTGGGTGAGCGCGCCGGACGCGGCCGGGCTCTACGAGGAATCGAACCGGCGCTGCTCCGACTGGGTGCGCTCCACCAACCAGGCGCTGGCCGACGCCGCGCTGCCGCTGCGCGTGGTGAACCTCGCCACCGTCTGGACGGTGCTCTTCAAGGAGCCCAGCCGTTACAACTGGCTGCTGCAATATTATCTGCGCGCCGAGGGCGTGATTCTGAGCTGGGTCGGCACCGGCCGCTGCTTGAGCAGCATGGATTTCAGCGCGGAAGATTATCGCGATTTACAGTCCAAGCTCGTCGGCGCCGCGCGCAAGATGAAAGCCGATGCGTGGTGGCTCACAGCGAGCGAATATCCGGGAAGGGAGCAAGCCATGCGCCACCGTCTGGTGAAAGAAATGCTCGGCAGTCTCGTGCAGCCGCCGCGGCCGCTGCAAACGTTTTACGCCGAGGTGATGCAGCGAAAACAGGACGACCACCACGCCTCGCACAGCAACGCGGTCAATCAATTTTTTCATCTGCTGAGCTCGAGCGTTTTCATCTACTGCTACGTGCTCGCCTTTGCCGACCTCACCACCGCGATGTGCCTGGGGCTGGCCGCTCTGTTCGTGCGCCAGTGCGGCCACGCGATCCTCGAGCCGCCCTGCCACGACAAGGAAAAGCTCCTGCTCGGCTACAACACGCGCAACAAGACGCTGATCGTGCTCGGCTACGTTTTGATTCCGGTCATCCAGCTGGCGCAAGGCGGGGTCTGGACGCTGGCAGCGCTCGGCGCGCTCATTCCGACGATCGCGCAGCAATGGTTTTTCTGGACCCTGCTCGTGGTGCTGGGGCGGGTTGCGTACCTGCTATGGAAATACGATTTTCGCATTTCCATGATCTGGTTCATCAAGCTCGTTACCGACCCGTTGACCGACATCGTCGCCTACTTCCCGCGCTGGCCGCAGCGAGCGTAGGGCTGCCGCAGCGACCGTGAACCCATGGATATTTTTTGCCGCGGCGGTTTTGCTGAGCTGCGAGCGGATTTGCTATCTCTGGATCTGGCGCGCGCCGGAGCGCTTCTGCGACTGGTGCGCCAGACCGGCGCGCCGAAGCCTGGTCCAGGAGCCGGTTGACGTCCTGGAGCTGCTCTTCTGGTTTTTTAAAATTCTTCAGGGCGCGGTGTTCGCCGGCTGGTGCGCTTTTTTCGGCGACGGCTCGCTGTGGCCGGCGAGTGCGGCGCCGTTCAACCTCGGGCTCGGCGGCGCGCTGCTGGCAACCGGTCAGGCGCTCAACCTGAGCGTGTTCCACCGCCTGGGCAGGATCGGCGTCTTCTACGGCAACAAGCTCGGCTACCGAATTCCCTGGTCGCGGAAGTTCCCGTTCTCCTGCCTGAAGCATCCCCAGTACATCGGCGCGCTCCTGTCGATCTGGGGTTTTTTTCTGGTCATGCGTTTTCCGCACGACGACTGGTTCATTCTTCCCGCCGTCGAAACCATCTACTACGCGCTCGGCGCCTACTTCGAGCGCTAGCCGGCTTCTGAAAAATAGTTCGGAATGCTTCGAGAGCCCTCAGCATGAACGGAAAATTCTCAACGATGTCAAATCCCCTCCGTTCGTCCTGAGCTTAGTCGAAGGACTCCGAGAGGTTTTCAGCACTAGCGCAGAGACTCCGCTGCCCCTCTGCGCTGACAATCAAACAAACGAATCGGCTGGAGGCGCAAAGCGCCGCTATCCGCCGCGGTGAAAACGATCCTGCGCCCGAATCGTAACGCGGCAAGCGGGCCATGACGCCTTGGCGATTAAACGAAAGCCGCCGCGACACAGCCGCCGATCAGCCCCCCGGCGATCACATCGGTGGGATAGTGCAGGCCGAGAACGATCCGGGACAAAGCGATCGAGAAGCTGAACGGCAAAAGCACGCAGGCCCATTCGGGATGATCGCTCATCACGATCAAAGAAAATGCCACCGCGTGCATGGTGTGGCCCGAAGGAAAACTGTATTGATCGAGGGGCGCGGCGCCGAGCGCGATGTGCTCGCTCACCACGCAAGGCCGCTCCCGCCCGGCCAGCGTTTTGACGATCTTGTAGATGAGCAGATTGACGACGGCGACCTTGACCATGGCGCTCGAGGTCGCAAGGCCGCTTCGTCCGTAGAGCAGCGGCAGCGCGATCATGAGGCCGTACCAGGCCTTGCCGTCGCCGAGCCAGGAAACCGCGACAAAGAAGTTTTTCAACTGCGTCGAGCCGCACTTGCGGTTGGCGATCTCGCACAGCGCGATCTCGCAATCGACCACCCGGCGCACGGACAGGATGAGAAGATCTTTCCCCACCGGAGTTTTCCTTTTGCAGGAAAACTCTAGCCGCTTAAAATTTCATTTTATTTAAGCCCGGGTAAAAACTCGTTGACGGCGGGCGGGGACCTCGTGATCGTGGGTAGCGCAATCGCAGCCGTCGCGTAATTTGCTCTTAACAGAGTGGTAATCAATCATTTCGTTCCGGAATCGTCAAGGCGACCCTCGACGATTCGCTGGGGAAACCAGGTTAAAAACGGCACGAAAGAAAAACGGGCCTGCCAGATATCTGAAGCCATCCGCCCAATTCGAATACCGCCTGGTGAAAGTGGTTGTCGAGTTAGTAGAAATAGGCAAGCCCCACCGCTCAGCGTCCACTTGATTCATCGTTTCCTTCAGGCCCGAAATCGCGCCGAGATTCAAATCTTCGCCTCGTTCTCCAGTGGCGCTGTAAACAAGAAAGTCAAGATTCGGGACGCGACCTCCCCGACCCACGCGACCCCATTCTCCGATACTAAGATCAAGCGATAGTAAACCTTTCCTGTCCTAATCGTGGCACTAAACCTAAGTCTCTCGCCCCGTGCTTCAGAGTGTCCAGAACAGTCATGTCGACACAAACGCGTCTGTAAATTTTTTCAATATAAGCAATTCGCTCAGTTGCTCCGGCCCCCTGTAATGATCGAACATATAAATGCACGGCACATCTCAGCGGATATTCCTTGAGATCATCTCCGTTTAGAGGTGACCGCCCGTTTAGTTTGATTGCACGTAAGCCTGCAGCGAGAATATTTTCGCCACGTAAGCCAATGGCAATTGCACCCTGCAGATTTGCGGTAGCATTGGCCAGCGACTCATAGTCTCGAAGCGGCTCGGCGCGAGAGCCAGTCGGTGCGAATGAAGTGGATAGACCGAAAGCCGTTGCGAGGGTCTGCAGATTTAGTAGTCCCGCGTGACAAAATAACCTCGACACACCAGGGACAACGGCAGAGTCATTATTCGGGCTATCCTCTGTTAATAACGTAATCAGTTGACCAACAGAGAGGTCGTCGACCAAATGATTTGGATGCGCAAAAACTGCCCCGATCTCCACGTGCGAGTGTACATGAAGAAATTGCGCTATGTTACTGCGACGCCCATGATGCACAATTACATCAACTTGTTTGTCTACTGATGCCGCTCTTAGTTCAGTTATGTCGAATGTATTACAAACTGCAAGGGTGGGTGGGACCGGTTCGTCGGGGTGTGCTGCTGAGATCAAAGCGATATCCAGCTGTTTGCCTTCAAGTCTCTTACGCTCTACCAATCTTGATTGTATCGGCATTTTCAATCCCCTCTCAAGTCAAATTTAACTACCAACCCATCTTAAGCCACTCCGTCAACTTTCGATTCATTCCCTTCCCACTAAATGATGAACTCAAAGGTGTTCCGCGGCTCCATGTGTCAAGAGATCGAAATTCTTTGAAAGCTTCAGCGTCAAACATTCGCTTTTTTAGCGTGTCATTGAGGTTGGGCACTTTCGCATAAAAGGTCACGATTTGCCGAGTAATATTTGTCTCTCTACCCAGGTGATGCTTGAAGAATTGAAATACGGTCAATTTCCCGGGTCCTTCAAACCATGGCACGTCCGCCTCACTTGCAATGAGCTTTCGCATTGTTAGGATACGCGAATAGGTAACGAGTATTTTCTCAATCGTCTCAGCCGACGCAGTGTTGTATACCTCGACCTGTAATTGGGCATAGTGATCTAAGAGTTCTTGAAACGTGTTTGTCGTGACGAGTTCCATGTAGTGCTTTGACGCGGTTTGATGTGCTATGGTTTCGATAAGCTGCTCTATTTCTTGAGCCAAAGTTGCAAACGCTTGCTTTTGGTCGGGTGCGGAGGAGAGTCTTAACTCTTCCTCAAGGATTTCGTGCCGAAAAATTAGCTGATCCATTTGGGCCAAGGGGTCGCTACTTCTATATTTGTCGAGAAGGCTCACCGCCTCCTTGTACGCAGCGAGGCGGTTCCCAGCGTTTACTATTAAACGGGCCAAGTACTCGACGGGGTCCATGCTGTATTCATAGTTGTCTGAAGCCGTTCTGGCGCGGTACGCATTGAGGATTGCGTCTTTATTAACTTTTGCGAGAAATCGTGCGAGGAACAAGTTGTAGTTCGTCGTCTCATCGTCAAATGCAAGTACACTGGCTAGCCGTCCCAGAATAAAACGGACCTCGCGTCGATGCGGGTAGAGATTGAAAGCTACCGCCAATTCATCGACGTCAGGAAACGGGAAGGACTCCTCGGCTTTGTCGAGTGTGAGTCGCTTGATCGTTTCTACGTACGTCCAGCGGTGCCAAAGCTCAGTCAACATGGGATATCCCAAAAGAATCAAGGAGAGAGTCAAAAAAGCATACGTTTTGATAAACGCGTCAAAATGCCTGAGGCAGTAAGTGCGATACCATGCGAGACTTTCATGGCCGATAAGTTTTGATGAGAGAGGACTGGTATAAATTGCCCAGACCAAGAAAGCCATCCCGGAAACAAATGCTGTCCAATCGAGAAGATGCGGTTGAAGTAGAAACAGGTAAATGGAGCAACCAGCCAACAATGCAAATCCATGGGCGATATAAAAACATGTTAGGCGGGCGACCTTTGACCAAATTGTGCGCATTTCATCTCAATGAAAGATAAGTTACCAAAAGCAGGACTCACCCAAATCAAATTTATATTCCCGAGAGTGTTTGCCAAGCAGTGGGTCTGACTTTTATATCTCGACTAATCTCACCAATTTGTTACAACGCGGTTGGGCTCGCCGGATTGTCCCGCGCTGCGCGATCTAAGCCGAATCTCCACGCAGCCACAGGGTTTTGAAATTCGGTCAGAGGTTAGGCTGCAATTGGTGAGCGATCTAATGGTCAAGACGATTCTCCGTGTTATATCGAACGTTAGCGCAACTGATTTGTCACGGAAGGCTCCAAACTGGAGAAAAACTGGAGTCACCCGGCGGATCGAACCGCCGACTTGAACTTCAAACTCGCAATGGCCATCCCTGACCCCAATGGTTCCACGGGTGCTGACTATCTAGTCACGCCCGAAGGAGCCTTGGTCACTTTTTCTTTTACGGGAAACTCTATAACATCACCCAATTTTACCTTTTCGTTATCGATCTCAATACGATACAAGCGAGCAGTTGGTTCACATTTCGCCGCCTTTTCTTCCCCTTTCTCTTCTTTCATAATACCCAATTTCGGTGCTAGAGCGGCGACAGCGGTTATGGTCTCAGGAATTTTTGTATCTGTCTTTTGCCCAACGTTGCTAATCAAACCGTTGGAAAGGCTAGCCGATAAGTCGGCAGTCCCAAAGCCAGGTTCAAACTGAAGCGAGCGGCGTTTTCCGGGTAGGGCTACAACGGTGGCCGTAGTGACACAGTCGGCACCAGTGCTCACGAAGAAATGAGGAGCCGGATCGTAGTAAACTAGCCCATCGCTTCCGAAATTGATCTTTGCGCAGGCGGCTAAACCGATGATTGTAAGCAGGGTTGCTGCGATAGAAAGATTGGCCATAGCGTGCCTCCTTAGAGAGCGCGAACTTAATTGGTCCCTCCAGCGCTGTCCAATATATTTTTCTTATAACATGCCATATTAGTTTTTCTTATAACACTAGGCCTTAGGTGATGTGACGACGAACAGCGGTGCGGTCCCCAGCGTCGCGGACGGCCTTACAGTAGTAGCACCCCCGCCTAGCGTCGGTTCGCACGCGAACCGTGCCCGATGCACCGTAGTATGTGAGAAGCGGCCACGGCGTGCGGATACCGGTGACGCCAACCATGAACTCGGTCACCGCCAACGATGCGATGATGCCGTTCAAGGAGACGACGGATGGAGTCGCCTCGCCCTGGGCAAGCGGCAGACCGTAGACGGCTGCTCGGTCTCTCCTCACGTTCGTATCCTGAGCCTCCTCCGGGTCGAGCTCGTCCATGCAGGAGAGACACGCCGTTCCGGACCATGCAACGCACACACGTCCGCCGAACTCGGGAGGGTGTCCCGGAAGAATCTCGGACGCGGCATCCACGTATGGCAATCGAAAGGCGGCAGCGGCCTCGGTAAGTACGAGGCGGAGAGCGTCGTGGTCAAGGCATCCAAACACGTGCGTGACGTGCTCGAGGGCATCGAGGGCTTCGTTGCTCGTTAGCGAGAAGGGGGCCTTCGTCACGATGATGTCGGGGGCCAAGCTGGCGACGAGACGCTCCGCGATGTCGACCTTCAGCGTCCCCGGAACGGGGTCATCATGCCGTGCGCTGACGTAGCGATTGCGGTTGGTATTGTCGAGCTCCTCCGGGTCCAGGACGACGAGGGCGCCGACGCCGAGGAGCGCGAGCTGTTGTAGAACGTGAGTCCCAAGCCCGCCGGCGCCGACCACGCCGACGCGCGTAGCCCGTAGCCGCTCCTGACCTTCATGGCCAAAGAAACGGATGCTGCGATCGAAACGCTTATCGTCTTCCATTGAGAGCCTCCCAATCGTTAATCGTGGCGCTGGTCGGTCGCATGTGAATTCCGCCGACGATGAGGGTGTCGAGCACGGCCGGCGTGTCTCCAGCGGAAAACACAATTCCGTCGAAGCTGCCCGGAGCAACTACGATGGCGCCGTATGGGCGACCGGCGAGACGCCAGCGGACGTGTGGTATCCAGTCGAGGAGTCCGAGAACGTCGGTCTCGGAGAAGCACGCCGGCGCCGGGAACGGATGCGAGTGCACTTCAACCAGGCCCCGGTCCCGCGCGTGCGCGCCCTTGATGACCTGGCGTTGAATGTCATCGCGCAGCTCGAAGTGATAGGCGGACCGGCGGACGAAGCCGTCGGGCGGCACTAAAAAGTGGTCCTCTACCGAGAGCACAAGCGTGCTCTCCGAAGTCGAGATGCGAGTATAGAGGAAGGCGGCGTACTCTGTCTCCATGTTCGAGAAGAGGTGCCCGAGCACCTTCTGATATGTAATAGCGGGGACGTGCAGTTCGTTGGGCATCACGCTCCCTCGATGAAGCGCCGCGTGAAGCTCTGCGCCCACGTGAAGAGGTTCGAGCCGGCGGCGACGTCGGCGTGCGGCTGCCAGTCTTCCGGCGACCAGGAGAACAACCCCCACGGTCCAGGGAAAGGAGGCTGTGTTGGCGCAGGGTCCTGGTAGTTCGTGGGGACGTTACCGTTGTAGAGCAGGCCGTTCGGCGTTAGGAAGCCGTACGGAGCGGCGCCTGGATGGTTGACCTGAATCTGGAAGACGAGGTCGGTAACGGCTCGGTTCCAGCCGGCGGGCAGCGGGTACCCCGGTAGGAAGACCCACCGTCCGCCAGCGTCGTACTGAAGCTCCGGCCACCTGGTACGGAGAAGTCCGAGTTCCTGCTCGATGCGTACCTCCATGGCAGTTCACCCGCGACGGAAGCGGCGCTTCTTCGCGAAGCCCATGCCGGGCTTGAGCTCGATTGTCTCGCCCGGACGAAGCTGTCGTTCCTCGTTCGTGGTGAGGTCGATTTCGAGCACGCCGAGGGCCGGATCGAAGCCGCCGAGCGCGGCAACCTGCTCCGTCGTGATGGTCGGTAACGACCACTCGTGGATGACGCCCTCCACGTTCACCTCGAACTTCGGGCCCTTGCCCGGATGCTCGGTCTTTGCTGACTCTTGCTGTTGTTCCATCGGATCCCCTCCATTGCCAAGCGTCTTGAAGACGTCGGCTGTTTGTTGTCGATCAACAAATACTGTCCACGAGGGCGGTCCGTTTGCCGCTACCCGACCACAAGCGCGTGCCGGCCGGCATCGCGGAGCGCACCCTCGATGAGGTAGTATCCGCTCAGCTTGACGAATTGCCGCGGTGGCCGGCGGCAAATCCGAAGAGCGCGTGGACAGAACAAAAAGCAGAGAGGTGAGGCGGATTGGCTAACGACGACGAACAAGAGCGGCCGCCGGGGCCGGAGGTCCTGGCGGCCATCCAGGCTGAGCTCGCGGAGCCGCGCACCCTAAAGGTGGTGTTCGGCTACGCTCGGAAGCGGGCGTTCATTCTCCGACAGGCCGGCGTCGGCGTCGACCTCGAACAGAACGACCTCGTGAACCAGGTGATCGTTGATACCGTGCGCGGCCGTTTGACGTGGAACCCCGACGCCGTGGCGCTCTCGACGCATCTCTGTGGTGCGATTCGCGCGCGGACGTCGAAGCTCCTGACCCGACGCAAGCCCACGGCACCGGAGGAAGTCATGGACAAGGTACTGGCGAAGCGTGAGCCCGACTCCGACCCGACCGGACAACGTGCAGCGCTGCGGGAGGTAACGGAGAAGGTCAAGACCCACCTCTTTCGGGCGGCCACGGAGAAGGGAGACGAGGGTGTTCCGCTCCTCTTGATGGCGTATGATGAGGGCATCGAAGGGCGTAGCGCGATCGGGGATGCGACAGGACTCTCGCCGAGCGAAGTGACGAACGCACGCAAGCGGCTCGACCGGCTCATTGCAGAACTCCCGCCGGAGTTGGTCGAGGCCGCTCGCAATTGATAAGCTGAGGACTCATGAGCGGAGGAGACCGAGACGAGCTGAAGTTTCTGGAGAGTCTGTCGCACGATCTTGCATCGGAGGTCTTCGAGGATGAGGCGGCCTGCGAAGAGGCGCTTCGGCTGGGACCGGACGCAAATGCCGCGATTGCCCGGGCTCGCGACCTGGCGAACCGAGCTATTGCAGAGCAGCGACGCGCCCGCATCGCAGCGCTAGCCCGTGCGGTGCCTGCTGCCGAGACCGGGGGCCGGTATAGTGACGTACCACGTGCGGTGCTACTGAAACTAATTGAAGAGCGGCAGGCTGCTGTCGAACACCGGGACTTGAGCGGTGTACCCGACGATGACTTGCGGTCGTTGCTCGAAGACCTCGACGCAGTTAAGACAAACAAGGGTAGCGACGAGGAGTAGCTTTGAGTGGCCGAGAGCTATCATTTCCTGAGAGACGAGCGAGGGTAGCAGCGAAAAAGCTTCTTGAGCACTACGCCATCGAAGAGCCCAAACACCTCGTGCTTGAGGGTCTTGCGGCTGACCTCGGTGTTGCTGTCGTGCGAGGCGAGCTAACCGGTGCCGTTGCTCGGCTCGCGCGAGTCGGCGACCGCGCGCGCATACGCGTCGCAAGTCGGGTCACGAACTTGGGACGACAACGATTCAGTGTCGCGCACGAGCTGGGCCACTTCGTTCTGAAGCACGAGGGGTCAGCGCTCGCGGGCTGCGAAGAGCGCTCGATGCTCGACTACAAGGGTGAGTCCAAAGAATCCGAGGCGAATATCTTCGCCGTGGAGCTTCTGCTGCCTGAAAAGTTGGTACGGCGTCGCTGTGAGGTTTCCCCAGTCGACTTGCGACCGGTCCAGAAGCTTGCGGACGACTTCGAAACGTCAATTACGGCTACTGCTATTCGCTTCGTTGAGTTTTCGCCAGAGAAGTGTGCCCTCGTCTATTCGGAGAACGGTCGCGTCCGCTGGACGCGAAAGAGCGACAGCTTTTGGTTCCGACTCATCGGCTGGGGACAGCCGTTGGAGCCGGCGTCTCTCGCGATCGACTTCTTCCGCAAGGGTACCGTGTCCGAGGAGCCGGAAGAGGTCAGGGGCGATGCGTGGATAGAGTCTAGTAGCGGACGCGCTCCCGAGGTTGTCGAACACTCGATGGCGATCCCATCGATTGAGGCTGTTGTGACTCTTCTTTGGATCCCAAGCTAACCACGTTGCTTAATTAGCTTTCTGTCAAGCCAGTCATCTGATCGGCTTTTACTCCTTGGTTCTGAAGATTTTTGCGGTTCCTTCGCTTGTTCGTCGGGACAGACTTTGGGTGCCAGGTCTTGCAATAACACATTCTGCCCCAACTGCTCTATCGGTGAGCCCACGGTTGACCGAGGATTATTCGTCGCGTGGTGCTTGCCAGATTGTCCCGCACTGCGCGAATAAGCCGAATCTCCACGCAGCGCCTCGTTTTTGAAATTCGCTCATAGGTTGGGCTGCAATCGGTGAGCGATCTAACAGTTAAGGTGATCGGCCGCGTCACATCGGCCGTTAGCGCCCTAATTTTTCACGGTCAAACGCTCCGAGCTGGGGAAAAGCTGGAGCCGCCCGGCGGATTCGAACCGGCGACCGTTCTCGCGGTGGCCGAAAGTTAGTGGTTCTGAATCCAATCTCCGATCCATGCGTTGGTTTCTTCGGGAGCCTGCCAGAAGAAACCATGGGATTGTCCTTTAAGAATCTTGGACCGGGCGTTTGGAATGCGCTCAGATAAAACGGCTGCTTGTTTGAGGTGATTGGCTCCCACAATGTCGCTGTCTCCAACGACCACCGCGGTTATGGCGCGAATGTGCGCGCACACTTCTCGGCGTGGGCGCTGAGACGGTCGGTCAGCCGATTCAGCACCCTGTGCTTTATACCGGACCCCTCAAGCCTCTTTCGGATGGCCTGCGTTTCGAGCGGCAGTTTGCCGGCCATCTCGCAGATCCGCCGGACGACTTCCTTCTTGTCCAGGCGCAGCTCTTCCGACAGCTTCTTCCAGCTTCGCGCGCTTATATCCCGAAGCCGATATTTGCCTCCCAGTTTCATCGCGAGCTTGAGTTTCAACGGATCGAATCTCTCATAGGGCAAGACGCTGGCCACGTCATAAAGTGGTGCGAGACGGACGCGACCGCCGGCTCCGATCAGAATCGAATAGTTCTTTGCGTGCGCATCAGTGCCGCCGACCAGCCAGTTGTAAGCGATGGCGTCGATGAAGGTCTGGACATCTTCCGTGGGTTCGCCGGAATTCTCGCGCAGGAAATCCACAATGCGGCCGACACCCGGCCCGCCCTCATTTTCATACTTCCTGACGGGCGGAACGCCGAAAGCCTGACATATGTCTTCCTGATGAATGCGAACGATTCTACCGTCGATGATAGTGCGGTCGTAACGCTCGACCACAAAAGCGACTTCATCGCCGAAATGCATGACCGTGGATGATGCGGCCGGCATTCCGAGAGCGCGCGCGAGCGCAAGACAGAAATGTTCGTTTTCGGCGTGGCCGTCGAAGGCGCCGGTTGGGGGTTTCAGAATATGGGTTGTAGGAATCCGTCCCGAAGGTACGCCCCATTTCCCGTCCTGCAGGAGCAGCGCGGTCTTGGGCTGCGCGCCCGCAAGACTGAACTGGCCGGTATCGCTCGGCTGCCGCCACGCGGACTGATCCTCTCGCAGTGTTTTGAGCCGTGTGGCGATGTCCGATTCATCGAGCCAGTCGATATCGCCAGGGCCTGAATTGAGAACGGCATCCAGCCGGTCCGGCCGGACAAACTGGACCGCGCCCGCACAGTCCTCACCGACATGGGAGATCAGGGCAAACGCGCTGCGTGCGGAGACCTGAAATTTTTTTGCCCATCTCTCAAGCACGAGCTCATTCTCCGGCAGCAATCCCCAGATAAACGCCTCGATCACATCATGCGGGTGCTCCGAGGCAGCGAGCGGCATCGACAGCGAGAGGGGGTAGGCGCCTCGCGCTTCGCGCCATTCATCATTGTAAATAAATTTAAGCCGGCGGCGCTGGTCCTGCCGCACGCGGCCGATTTCACGATCGGAAAGCAGGACGATCAACTCACCGCTCATCTTTTCGGACCCCTTGCGTTCTCGATGATGGCGTCGATATCGACCGACTCGACCTCACGGCCGCCTCGCCGGCGCGCGGGAGTCTCACCCTCGACCGACAGAGTGAGGCGCAGGGCATCGAGCGTCTTGAGAACGAGGCCGATTTCTGCCCGTGGCTTGCCCCGCTCGACCTCAATAACCCATCGTCGATTAACGCCTACCTTCTTGGCCAGCTCGGCCTGATCAAGCTTCTGGTTTTTCCGCCGGTCGCGGATCAATGCCCCGATATCTTTTGCTGTGCGTATCTGCATGGTCTTCCTCGTGTGATCAATCGCTCACATCGTATCATTGTTACCGATCAATCACAATAACAAAATGTGATTTTTCGCTCACATCCATATAGTGTGATCGATCGCTCACCACGAATAATTTCCCGTTATGGCGAAGGAGAAGTCCACGCCGGAACCGTTTCGGAGACCTGCTGCGGAACAAGCGCCGGGAAGCCGGGAAAACACTCGGCGACATAGCCAGGCTTTTGAGCATTTCTGTTCGCGCGGTTGGGTCTCTCGGCGAGTGAGCTTTCGAGCCTGTGGCTTTTCCAAAATGAAGCGGGCCAGCCGATGGATGATTCCAAAGTGAGAAAAGTCTTTGCGCGCCTGCTCAAAGTTGCCGGCTTGACCCAGCGCAATCTGCATTTTCTATCGTCGGAGATTTCCGATCCATTTAGTATGGAAACATTTTGGAAACATTTTGCGCCAAACGCGGCCCCGGAAGAGAAGCGGCCTTGCAAGTCTTTGAAAAAACTGGAGCCACCCGGCGGATTCGAACCGCCGACCTACTGATTACGAATCAGTTGCTCTACCGACTGAGCTAGGGTGGCTCAGGTGGGTTTAATGAAGTGGATGATCGCCGCGATCACGAAGGCGCCGATGTAGGCGGCGATGAAATCGAAGAGCAAGCGGAATTGCGCGATGGTTTCCAGATACTCGTCGAGTTCGTAGTAAGCTATCACGAACTCGCCCAGGAATAAACCGATCACGCCGACGATGATGAAAAGCACCACCCCGGCGCGCTGCTCGCGGGTGACGGTTTTTAAGGCGGCGAAGCCGGCGACGAAGGCGATGCCCATGGACAGCACCGGATTGGGCTGCAGGTAGCCGACGACCTTTTCGAAAGCTTCTCCCAACGATTTACCTCTGGAGCAGGCCCATCAAGCGCGCTGCCGCGTCTCGCGGTTCGGCGGCGCCGATGATCGCCGAGATCAACGCCACGCCGCGGACGCCGAGACCGCGCAGCTCGGCGATGTGCTCGGCCTTGATGCCGCCGATAGCATAGACGGGGAGGCTCGTGTTTTCCAGTATTTTTTTGAGCGCGCCGAGGCCCTGGGGCGCGCCGAAGGCGGCTTTGGACGGCGTGAAGTAAACCGGGCCGAAGAGAATGAAGTCGGCGCCCTGGGCCTGTGCGCGGCGCGCTTCTTCGAGGGAGTGAGTCGAGGCGCCGAGCAATTTCTCGGGCCCGAGGAGACGGCGCGCCACGTCCGCCGGCAGGGAAACCCCCGTGAGCTCGACCCCCGCGGCATCGACGGCGAGGGCGACATCGATGCGGTCGTTGATCAGCAGCGCTGCGTTGTAGCGCTCGCAGAGCCGGCGGATTTTTTCCGCGAGCTCGAACAGCTCCTTGCCGCTCAAATCTTTCTCGCGGAGCTGCACGGCGCGCACGCCGCCGTCGAGCGCCTGCTCCAGGACCCTGAGCAGATCCCGGCCGGCGGTTTGAGCGCGGTCGGTGACGAGATAAAGATCGAAATCGGGATTCGGCACTGATGCTCCGGCTCGGAAGTTTCTAACCTAACAGGCTCCTGAAAAACTAGCGCGCTGTCTCACACTTTGGTACGTGATCCTGAATTTGCCATTCGCCACGGCAGGCACGAAACTCGCGAAGGTAAGAGAAGGCAATAGCAAATTTTTTCCTGAACTTCGGCGTTCTTCGTCTGGTCCTTGGAAATAAGCGCCGGCGAAGATGCCGCAAAGCAGGAGCGAAACGGTTGCCGCCACGGAGCACACGGAGGAAAGAGCTCGAGATCTTGCGCGCGAAGAGCGCGCGCAAACCAACCTCCGTACTCTCATTGGCTAGACACTACAGCGGGAAGAATGCTTCCACAGGCTCGGCATGAACGGATTTTTTTATCGATTTCATCACCGATCCGATCGTTCCTTCGATAAACTCGGGACAGGCTCTGAGCTCGGCCGAAGGACTCCGAGCGTTTTCGACCGGCTTGCCGGGCCATGCCCTCGCGCGCGGTTCAGTTGAGGATTCCCTCGAGCGGGCTGGAGGCGGTGGCGTAGAGTTTTTTTGCGATGCGCCCGGCGAGAAAGGCTTTGCGCCCGGCTTCGATGCCGAGGCGCATGGCCTCGGCCATGAGAATCGGATCCTTGGCGCCGGCGATGGCCGTGTTCATCAACACGCCGTGGCAGCCCATCTCCATCGCCTGCGCGGCGTCGGACGCCGTGCCCACGCCGGCATCGACGATCACCGGCACTTTGGCCTGCTCGAGGATGATGCGAATATTATACGGATTGCGGATGCCCAGGCCCGAGCCGATCGGCGCGGCGAGCGGCATGACCGCCCGGCAGCCGATGTCTTCGAGTTTTTTCGCCGTGATCGGATCGTCGGTGATGTAGGGCAGCACGTCGAAGCCTTCCTTGACGAGAGTCTGCGCGGCTTCGAGCGTCGCGGGAATGTCGGGAAATAGAGTCTTGTCGTCGCCGATCACTTCGAGCTTGACCAGTTTGCCCACGCCGGCCTCGCGCGCGAGCCGGCAGGTGCGCACGGCGTCCTCGGCGTTATAACAGCCGGCGGTGTTGGGCAGGATGGTATATTTTTTCGGGTCGAGGTAATCGAGCAGATTTTCCTTGTTCGGGTCGGTGATGTTGACCCGGCGCACCGCGACGGTGACGATTTCCGCGCCGGAGACTTCGATGGCGCGGCGGGTTTCGCCGAAGTCTTTGTATTTGCCGGTGCCGACGATCAGCCGGGAGCGATATTTTCTGCCCGCGATTTCCAGCCAGTCTTCCATGTTTATCCTCCGCCGACGAAGTGAACGATTTCCAGGGCGTCGCCTTCGGCCAGTTGGGTTGCGCCGTAGGCGTCGCGCGCGACGATCTCACGGTTGCGCTCGACCACGACCCGGGCCGGGCGAATCTTGAGCTCTTCGAGCAGCGCCGCAAGGCTCAGCCCGCTGGCGATTTCCCGCTCTTCGCCGTTGATCTTGATCTTCATGCCAATAAAAAAAACCGCATTCGCAGCGACCACGTCTGAGTGGTCAGGGAATACGGTCTAAGTGCATCCGGTCGGAATGGACCGCCGGATTTTGACTCTCGCGCTTCCCTACGCCGGCGCGACCCGGATCAGGTTCGAAGGGTTACCTGCAAAGTTGCAGGCTCTCAGTCTGCTTGCGGCAGACACCCCTAGCATCGAATGCACCCTTAACAGAGCGATAATGGCAAGTCAAATTCCGCCCCTGCGGATGGCGCGGTCAAAGCTCGAGCGCCACGCTGGCGTAGCCGACCACGCTGCGCATCGGCGCCACGTCGCCCGAGTGGCAGTGCTTGAGCAGGCGCGCGCTGCGCGCGCCGAGCTCGCGGGCGGCAAAAAGCATCGCCGCCGCCGGCAAAACGCCGCACATGGTGATGCGGTTTTCTTCGACGACGCGGAGCAGCCCCTCGGGATCGATCTCGAGCACGGGTTCGAGCGCCAGGCGGTCGAGCCTTTCGGTTTCGTCCGGCGCCAGGTAATGGCTGAGATCGCTGCTGGCGAGCACGATGGTTTTGCGCCCGGCCGCGGTCTCCTCGCGCCAGATTTGCGCGAGCGCGGCGCCCAGCTCGGCGCATTCATCGATCGATAAATGGGCGAGCGCGATCGGCACGAATGCAAATTTGCCGAGCACGCGCTCGAGAAACGGCAGCTGAATCTCGATGCTGTGCTCGTCGGCGTGCGCCGCCGGGTCGCGGCGCAGAAAGCGCAGCCGCTCGAGCAGTTCCTCGTTCACCCGATCATCGACGGCACTTTCGCCGAGCGGGGTTTGCCAGCGCGGCCACGGGCTCAGCGCGGCTTGGTGGCCGCGCGCGCGGTGATTGACCCCGAGCAGGATGATCCGCGCGGTGGCGGGATCCAGGCGATTGTAAAAATGCGCGGCGCAGGGGCCGGAGTAGATCGGCCCGGCGTGGGGCACCAGGCCGGCGGCGAGCGCCGGCTCGGGGGCGCGCTTTCCCTGCGGGCCGAGCGGGCTTTTATCAAAGCAATCGTCGAGGAGCGCGCGCAGCTCGTCCGCGCCGGCGGGATAAAACGATCCGGCGACGGCGGCGGGTCGGCTCGAGGTCATCGGACCTCCGGAAGATTTTTTCAGGGCGCGACGATCTCCACCTGGAGCACGCCGATGCCTTCGATGTCGCCTTCGACTTTGTCGCCGGGTTTCAGAAACACCGGCGGCACGCGCGCGAAGCCGACCCCGGAGGGCGTGCCGGTGCTGATGATATCGCCGGGCTCCAGCGTCATGCCCGCGGACAGGCTCTCGATGATCGTCGGAATGTCGAAGATCATGTCGCGGGTGTTGCCGTCCTGCATCACCTCGCCGTTGACCCGGCAGATGAGCCGCACCTGCTGCGGCTCGGGCAGCGCGCTCTTATGCACGATCCACGGGCCGAGCGGACAGAAAGTGTCGAGGGATTTGCCTTTGTACCACTGGCCGTGCAGGCGCTGCAGCTCGCGCGCGGTCATGTCCAGGCAAACGGTGTAGCCGAAAACGTAGTCGTAGGCTTTGTCTTTGGGGATATCGCGGCCCTTGCGGCCGATCACCACGGCGAACTCGACTTCCCAGTCGAGCTTGGTGGTGCACTTGTGATTGACCACCTTGCCCAGGTGGCCGATCACCGAGGTCGCCGGCTTGGTGAAGAAGACCGGGTACTCGGGATATTTGATCTCCATGGCGCGGGCGCGCGCGCCCTCGTCCACGTGCTCTTTATAATTGATGCCGAGCATCACGCAGTTTTTGCGCGGCCGGGGAATCGGCGAGATGATTTTCGCCTGGCTCGGTTTCACCAGCGCGCCGGCGGCGACGAGCTTTTTCTGCTCGTCGGGATTTTTGCCGGCGACGTATTTTTCCGCCTTGCGCGCCGCCTGCAAAGCCTTGGCGCCGCCTTCGATGAACGCCTGCATGCTGGCGAGAAAAGGCGCGCTGCCGCCCCTGAGATAGCGCCGGTTGACCTCGGCCAAATCGATGATCTGCTCCTGCGGCCCCATGAGCCCGAGCCGCTGCTGGTTTTTGCGCGAGAAGGTGACGAGTCGCATGCGTGCCTCCGGTAGAATTTTTTAAATGCCGATGCCGAAAAGTTTGGCGGCGCTGGCGCCGGCCACGGCGTCTCGCGCCGCGGAATCCAGGCGCGCCGCGCCGAGCGAGCCCAGCGGCTCGGGATCGCCCATGTCGTAGGGATAATCGCTGCCGAGCAGCACCCGGTCCGCGCCGAAATTCGCGATCAGATATTCGAGCGCCATGGAGCTGTGCGTGATCGTGTCGAAGTAAAGCAATCTAACATAGTCCGACGGCGCTTTGGAAATTCTTGCGCCGGCGGAGTCCTGGATGCGAAAGCCGCGATCGAGCCGGCCCCAGGTGTAGGGCAGAAAACCGCCGCCGTGGGCGAGCAGGAATTTGAGCCGCGGGAACCGCTCGAGCACGCCGCCGAAGATGAGCCGGGCGAAGGTGAGCGAGGTGTCGGTGGGGTTGCCGACCAGATTGGCCAGGTTGTAATCCTTCATGCGCTCGGCGCCGGCCACCTGGTTGGGGTGAACGAAAAGCACCGCGCCGAGCGCCTGCGCCGCTTCCCAGAACGGATCGAAAGCCGGATCGTCGAGGTAGCGGCCGTTGATATTCGACGCGATCTCCGCGCCGCGCAGGCCGAGCCGGGTCATCGCCCGCTCAAGCTCGGCTGCGGCGGCGGCGCCGTCCTGAAGCGGCACCGAGGCCAGGGCGGCGAAGCGGCGCGGATGCCTGGCCACCGCCTCGGCGCAACGGTCGTTGAACCAGCGCGCGTACTCGGCCGCTTCGCGCGCCGGCATCCAGTAGAAAAAATACGAGCCGGCGGGCGACAGGATCTGCAGGTCCACGCCCTGCTGATCCATGATCGAAAGCCGCAGATCGAGATCGGTGAATTCCGCCTTGAGCTGCTTCAGGTAGACTTGGCCGGCGCGCAGCAACAGGGCGCGGCCGCGCTCGTCCTGGGCCAGCTCCAGGCCCTGGCGCGCGCCGATCTCGGCGGCCATCTTCAAGGCGGCCGGCGGCACGTAGTGGGCGTGGACGTCGATATTCATTATCGGGGAACGGCGAGCGGATTTTACGGAGAGCTATCGGAGGCCAGGCGCAATGTCAAGTTGGCGCGCGCGATTCGCGCGCGGCGAAAATGATATTTGCCAGCTTTCTTTGCCGGTGATAATTTTACCCCATGAATCCCAGGCGGAAACGGGAACATCGCGCGGTCATGCGCGAAGGCGATCGGATTCTGATCAACAAGGGCATCTCGAAAAAAGTCATGATCATCGCCCGCACCGAGATCCCCCACTCCAACGAGCGCATCTTCGTCACCAAGTCCGGCGGCAAATACACCATCGGCTTGAAAGTCTGGCGCTCGGACTACGCGTGGAACGAAAAAAATCAGATGTGGGTGCCGAAATACCAGTCGTAAAGCGCCGCGTCGGGCGCCGGACCCAAGCTGTGCTAAGCGCGCTGCCGCGATGGTGAAACGCGACCTGAAAAGTCTTCTGGCCGAATTGCGCGCGGAGAAAGCGCCGCGGCTTCTGCTCGTGTTCGGCGACGATCTGCAGGTGGAAGAGGCGGCCAACGCCGTCGCCGACGCGCTGGTGCCGGCGGAGCGGCGCGGTTTCAACCTCGAGCGCTTCGACGGGCGCAGCGCGGCCTGGGAAGAGATCGAGGCATCGCTCCGCACGCCGCCGTTTTTTCCCGGCCAGAAGCTTCTCTGGATCGAGAACGCGCCGTATTTTTTTTCCCGCGAGCAAAAGGGCGAAGCCGGCGAAAAAATTCTCGAGCTCTGGCGCGACGGCAAAAAAGAGCCGGCGGCCAAGCTCCTGATCGATCTGCTGGTGGTCGAAGGCTGGAGCCAGGAGCAATGGGACGGTCTGGCTTCGGCGCGGCCGCTGGTCGATTTGCTCGGCGCCGCAGACGAGGCCGAAGCGGTGGAAGCGCTGGCGGCCTATTGCAAATCGCGCGATTACGATCTCACCCGGCGCAAGGGCGCCGAAGAGCACCGCCTCGGCGCGCTGCTGGACGAGCCGCCGCCGGAGTGGAGCTTTCTTCTGCTCACGGCCGCGCAGGTGGACCGGCGCACCCGGCTGTTCAAGCGTTTCGACGAGAGCGGCGCGGCGCTTTTTCTCGGCGTCGAGCGCGACAAGTCGGGCCGGCTCAGCCGCGAGAGCGTGGTGGAATTCGTCGGCCGGCGCCTCGCGCAGTCGGGCAAAACAATCGAGCCGCAGGCGCGCGAGTCGATCATCGCCCGCGCCGGCGAGGATCTGCGCGAGCTGCGCCAGGAAATCGATAAACTGCTGCTTTTCGTCGGCGACGAGCGCACGATTCGCGCCGCGGATGTGGCCGCGGTCATGTCCGACCGCGGCGAGGGCTGGGTGTTCGACCTCACCCGCGCGGTGGGCGAGCGCAACGCCGCCCTGGCGCTCGCCGAGCTCGGCCGGCTCATGGCCCAGGGCGAGCCGGCGCTCAAAATTCTCGGCGCCCTCGCCGCCGAAGCGCGCCGCCTGCTCGCCGCGCGGTCCTTGCAGATGAATGAGCTGGCGAAAATCTGGAAGCGCGGCATGAGCTATCAGCAGTTCCAGCAATCCGTGCTGCGCCAGGGCGCGCCGCTGCTCACGCGCAATCCCTACGCCGATTACATGTGTTTTCAGCGCGCCGAGTTGTTTTCCCTCGCCGAGTTGCGCGCGCACATGGAGCGGCTCTGCGACGCCGACTACCGGCTCAAATCGAGCGGCGCGCAGCCGCGCCTGGTGCTCGAGCGCCTGATTCTCGCCCTGTGCCGGCGCCCGCGCCGGGAGCCGCAGCGCGGCCAGGCGGCGCTGCCGGCATGAAACCCGCGCTGATTTTTCTCGCCGTTTTCAGCGCCGCGTCGCTGGCGCCCGCGGCCGGCGCCGAGATGGTCGTGCAGGCCTGCTTCAGCCCGCAGGGAAGATGCGCCGCGCATATCTTGCGCGAGATCGAGTCCGCCAAAAAGGAGCTGCTGGTGGCGGTTTACGCTTTTACCAGCGACGATCTCGCCCATGCTCTGGTGCAGGCGAAAAAGCGCGGCGTCGGCGTTCAAGTCGTGATCGATCGCGAGTTCGACCGCGCCAACGAAAACTCCAAAGGCAAATTTCTCGACGCGCAGAAAATTTCGCTGCGGCGCGTCTCCGGCGACAAAACGGCCGGCCGCGAGAAGGACAGCGGCCTGATGCACCAGAAATTCGCCGTCATCGACCGCCAGATCGTCTTCGCCGGCTCGTACAACTGGACCCGCGCCGCGGAAAGCGCCAACGACGAGAATCTGCTGGTGTTTCGCGATGCCGGCCCGCTCGCCGAAGAATACCGCAAGGCCTTCGCGCGGCTCTGGGAGCGAAAACCATGAAGCGGTTCTGGCCGGGCGGCGCGGCGCTGATCGCGCTTGCGTTCGGCGCCGGCTTTTTGACCCATTTTCTCTATCAGCGCTGGAACCCGGCGCCGGCCGCGCCGCGCGCCGAGATCGCCGATACCGGCAAAGACGGCGAGCCCGCGGTTCATCGGGTGAGCTTCGCGCCGCTGCCCGCCGCGGCGGAGCCGGCGCCGGCCGATCTGCCCGAGCTCGCGGCGCGCGAAGTGGAAAAGATTCGCGCCCTGACCGGGCGCCAGGCGCGCATCCGCGGCCGGGTTTTTCGGGTCGGCTACTCGGCCAAGAGCAATACTTATTTTCTGAACTTCGGCCCGTCGCGCGAAGCGCTGACCGCGGTGATCTTCGGCTCGGTCACCGAGCTGTTCGAAAAAAACAAGCAGCCGCCGAAGATTTTCGAAAACCGCGACGTCGAGCTGACGGGATTTATCAAGGATCATCCGCAATACGGCCTCGAGGTGATTCTCGAACACCCCGGGCAGATTCGCGTGATGGACTGAAACGGAGTGGCTTTATGGCGGAAGCGAAAAAACGATGCATGGTGTGCGCCAAGGAAAGCGATCGGTTGAAAGGCGGCATCTGTGAAGTCTGCCAGGACAAAATCCGCCGCGAAGCGCTGGGCGAGCAGGCCCGGACCAGCGCGGGCGCCGAGCGCGAGCTTTCGCGCCAGGGCGTGAATCCGGCCAAAAAATAATTTGCGCTCGCAGTGCGCGTCGCTCGAGCGCGATCGAGCCGGGCGAGCGGAGCGTAAATCGCCGCGAGTTTACTGCAGCGTCAGCGAGACGCGGGATTCGCGGGTAAAGTTCCTGCTGTCTTGAGCCACCAGGCGCACGGTCCAGCGGCCCGGCGCGCCGAAATCTTCGAAGCCAAGGGTCCCCAGGATTCCGTCCTGCACCTGGCCGGCGGCGAGCTTTCCCGCGCGGCGCCAGCTTGCGGGATTTTCGCCCTGGCCGATTTCGAGATGATAGCCGGCAAAGCGGCTTCCCGAAGCCGTGCCCGAGACTTGCAGCACGACGCGGCCGGCGTCTTTGACCGGAGCGGCTTTGTGCAATTCGGCGAAGAGAAAATAATCGGGATCGGCTTCGAGCGCCTTTCTGGCGTTGAGTCTGCCGTAGCCGGTGAGCTGGTCCCAGCCCGGGGTTTCGACATCGTCGGCGGACATGAGCAGCATGCGCTCGACCTGCGCCGCGCTCAGATTGGGATTTTTCGCCAGGATCAGCGACGCCACCCCGGAGACAAACGGTGCGGCGAAGGAGGTTCCCGAAGAACGCATCAACTGGCGCTCGGGACCGACGAAGGCGTCTCCCGCCCGGTAATTTTTCGCGCCGGTCAAAAGCATGAAGTCCGAGCGCCGCGCGCGCAGCGAAAGAATGTCCACCCCCGGAGCCGCGATTCTCACGTGCTTGCCCCAGTTGGAGAAGCCGGCGCGCCGATCCTGCGGATCGAGGGCCGCGACCGCCAGCGCGCGTCGGAAACCGCCGACTCGGTCGTCAGTCTCGCCGGCCCGGTTGCCCGCAGCGACCACCACCAGAACGCCCTTCTGCTCGGCGTACGCCAGCGCCAGCTCTTCGGTGCGCGTCGGTTTCTCGCCTTCGAGACTCAGGTTGATCACCCGGGCGCCGTGGTCGGCGGCGTAAATGATGGCGCGCGCCAGATCGAAGGCGCGCCCTTTGCCAAACAGATTCATGACCTTCAGCGGCATGAGGCGCGCGCCCCAGTTAATGCCGGCGATGCCGCGGCCGTTATTCGCCGCCGCGCCGATCAAGCCGGCGACAAAGGTGCCGTGGCCGTCGTTGTCGAACGGGTTGGGGTTGTTATCGACAAAGTTCCAGCCGATCCGGTCATCGACATAACCGTCGGAACTTTCGCCGGGCCGAGCGGGCTTGGGATTCCGCCAGAGCGATTTGGGGTGAATTTCCGGATGCAAAAAATCCAGACCGGTATCGAGCACGGCGACGATCACCGGCCGGTTTTGTCCCGTCTCCAGGTCCCAGGCCGATTTGCCGGAGCCCTTCGGCGCCAAGCCGATGCGCGCGAGCGCCCACTGATCGCCGTAGCTCTGTCCCCAGGCGCCGCTTGTGGAAAAATAGGGATCGTTGGGCGCGCTCGACTGCGCGAAAGCGGGCCCGGCGATGAGCGCGAGCACAAGCGCGAGGCGGATCATCGCTCGCCTTCCACGGATAATCGAATCCGCAACGGCGCTGGCGCAGCGCTAGGCCAGTGAACCGGATCGAGGCTAGGCGCCGCCACGTTGCGTGTGGGATTCGGCTCGCTGTACAGGCTGCCCGCGCCGCGCAGAAACTCCTGGCATCCGGCGGCCGCAAGGTGTTGGGTCAGCGCCTGAACCCCGGCTTTTATAAACGGCGCGATGGCGGAAGTGTCGAAAGCGCGACCCGGCGCGCTCCGGCAGGCGTGCACGGCGTCGCGACCGTTCGGCCAGGCGAAGATCGCGTGGCTCACGCCCGGCGCCGGCAGCGAATATTCGATTTCGGCGGGCTGCGGATTTTTCGCGGCTCCGCCGCTTCCCTCTGGGCGCGCCTCGGGAACCTCGGTGCTGGCGTCCTGCTCGGCGTAATGAAAATCCAGCCGGTAGCGCGCGCCGAGCTTCAGTGGGATATTGTCGAAGTGGAAACCCTGGCCGGGATGGAACGGCGCGGTGAACGGCAAGTCGGCGTCATCCTCGGTCCAGAAAAGCTCTTCGGCCTGGCGGCGGAGCTGGCGCGCCTGTTGAAAATCGCCGGCCCCGTCCGCCTGCTCCGCTTTGACCCACAGGTCGCTCCATTGCTTGAGCCGCGGGTCCGGCGGCGTCGGGTTCGGCGCGGTCTCGGCGTATTTCAAAACGCTCTCGCCGCGCGCCGGCGGCGGCCCGGCGTCCATTTGCAGGGTCGGCGGAATCGTCTGGGAGAGGGATCCCGAGGCGATCACGTAAGGGTCGAAACCGAAAGCCATCCACAAAAAGCCTGCGCCCTCACTCGTCAGTCCGACCATTCCGTCGGACTCAGACCTGCCGCTCGAACCGCTACCGTCTCTCGGGAGAGTAAATTCGCCCCGAATATTAAACACGTTGGATTGCGGCTTCGGGCCGATTCTAGACGGAGCGTCCGAGGAGCCGGCCGATCGGTCGCCAGGCTCCGCTGCCGGCCTGCTCGCCGGCGTCACGGTCAACTTTAACTGGGCCGTTTTCGGCTCCTCGGCGCAGGGCTCGCCGGCTTTCCGGTGACTGTCGGCAAACGTTACGGTGCGCTGCAGTTGATCTTGAAGCCCGGCCTTTTGCGTCAGCAGTTTGTCTCTTTTATGTTTGAGCGCCGCTTGTTTCTTCTGCCCCGCCGCAACGTCTTGCAAGAGATTGTGGTGTTCAGCAGTCACCGGCGCGACGCCCCAGAGGACGCCCTGTTCATAAGCGTCGAGCAGCCCGTCTTTTTCCAGATCGCTTCTTATTCCATCCTCGATCGCGTTGATGTTCGCTTCGGTCTTTTTGATTTCTGTGTCGACATCGGCGATCTGATGGCGCAGCTCATCGATCTTGGCCGCCAGTGTTTTGGGCGAACAGTCGATGATCGGCGTATGGAAAATGGCGTCGCGATAGGAATTTGCCAGATCCCGCAAACGGAGCTGTTGCGCAAAGTTTTTGTCGGCCCAGGCTTCTTCAGCATCGAGCCGGCGTTGAATGGACTGAGGAGCATCTTTGCTCGCATATTCCGTCGCGCGCGCCGAGGCCACGGCTCGGTAATGGGTCGCCTCCGCCGAGTTGTCGTCGGCTTCGCCCCATTCCTTGGCGAAATGATCTAGAAACCACCGGCTGCGCTCTAACTCTGAGCAGAAGTACGGTGGTATTTTTGGAAAGGTGATTTCCTTTGGCACCGGGCGCGTGAGACCCGCCAGAGGATCGGCCGGCGGCTGAGGATCGTTGGGCGATGTCCGCGTGCTTTGCGGTGCGCAGCTGCGCTCCGGGGCATCATTCAATTGCTGCTGCTTTTTGGCCAGCAGATTTGCCACTTGTGTAAAGAAGGCCCTGGCGCTCTTCCAATATTTGTCCGTCACATTCTGATCGGCCGGCTCGGGTCTGAGTCCGTCAATGACCGGGTAGGTACCATAAGAGCTCAATCCCAGTCGGCTCTTTGCGCCAGCCTCGAAGCTGCCTTTTATTCTTCCGAAATCTCGCAGCAGCGTTTGGAGAAATTCGGCCTCCAGGTCGATTTCGCTTTGCGGCAGCGACTTGTTAGGTTCGCGGGGCGGCTTGCAGTATTGACTGAGGACCTGGATATTTTCCACCCGGATGCGAATGTCTTCGACCTTGAACAGGAGTTGCGCCAAAGGATTGTCGGCGGCTGTCTGGGCGTCCGGGCTTAGACGGACTTGACCGAAGAGCGGCGCGAGGCCGCCAGGGAGCGCGACCAGCGCCAGTGCCGGCAAGACGAGACGAAGAGATAGATGGTACCGGAGCAAAAGTTTCTTTGCCGTCGCCATACGCATTTCAGCCCTATCTCCGCGCTCGCCACCGCCAAAGGCGCGACCTCCATCGCCGTCGATGGCACTCGATCGAATGATTTTTCAGCGGCGGCAAATATCGACCCGAAGGCTTGCGTCCTTGGCTCAAACCCGCTTCTCTTCAGGAGCGCTAGGAGCGGGTGTCCCAAATGTGCTACAAGACGGAATCCTTACCGCGGGTTTTGGCGCGCGATCAATACGTAATTCCACGTACGGCCGGGCGGCCGGGGAGTGGCAGCCGTGGAGCAGCTAAGCACGACCGATTGGCGCGATCTCGTCGAGTTTCTCCACGAAAGTTACGCGCTGCGCGATCTGGACGGCTTCGTCGATCATCTGCTCGCCCATCTCGGCAAGCTCGTCCCCGCAGACGTGATCGTCTACAACGAGTACCGTTTCAAAAACAACCGCATCATCTGGAAGCAGAATCCGCCGATCGCCTTGCCCGGCAGCGAGCGTATCTGGGAGCGCTTTTCCCACGAGCATCCGATCCTCGGCCACATCCGGCGCACCCGGGACGGAGGCGCGGTGAAAATTTCCGATTTCGCTTCGCGCCGGCAGTTTCGCGCGACCCAGCTCTACAACGAATTTTTTCGCCCCCTGAATATCGACCAGCAGATGCACGCGCTCTTCGGCGCGCCGCAAAGCCTGCTGGCGGGTCTCGCGCTCAACCGCCGGCGCCGGGACTTCTCCGAGCGCGACCGGCGGCTGTTGAACGCGCTGCGCCCGCATCTTTTCCGCGCCTACCAGAACGCCCGCGCGCTAACCGAGTTACTCGAGGAAGCGGCGGTGCTGCGGCGCGCGCTCGAGGAAGTGGACCGCGGCGTCGTGGTTCTGTCGCGCGGCGGCGGCATCAAATTCATGACCGATCGCGCGCGGCGCTGGCTCGACGCCTATTTCGGCGCGACTCCGAGGCGGCGAAACCGGCTGCCCGAAGCGCTCGGCGGCTGGGCGGCGCAGCAGATGCGCGCCGCCGGCGAGCCCGGACGAACGCGACCGGCGGCGCCGTTCGCGGTCGAGCGCGACAACGCCAGGCTGTACGCGGAACTGGTGCGCAACGGCGCGCAGGCGATGATTCTTCTCGATGTGCAGCGAAATTTTCCCGAGCCGGCGGCGCTGAAACCGCTCGGTCTCACCAACCGGGAAACGGAAGTGCTCGCGTGGATGGCTTGCGGCAAGACCAACGCCGAGATCGGCCGTATCCTCGCGAGCAAGCCGCGCACCATCGAAAAACACGTCGAGCGGATTTTGCAAAAGCTAGCGGTCGAGACCCGCACCGCCGCGGTGGCGGCCGCCGTGCGTGCCATGCTCGCCCCTCCCGGCGGAAAAATTTTTCGGTAAAAATTCCGCCGCCCTTCCCGGCAAGAATGCTAGGCATCAAAATCAAAGCGTGCTAAAATCGGCTTAATTTTCTTTGCAGCGCGCCGGGCGCGAGGTCGCCGGTCGAGGCAAGCAAAACGTAAATCATTTTCCAGGGAGGAAGCGACACTGCGCTTGCGCGATTTGGTTTCGAGCCCTTGGCTTCTCGTCATTTTCCTCGTTATCACGCCGGTCAATTTCACCTGGGCCTTTTCTCCCGACGAAGATCTCACGGCGCGCGCGGCGGTGCTGATGGACGGCGCCACGGGAAAAATTCTCTATCAAAAAGAACCCGACCTGCGCCTGCCGCCGGCGAGCACCACCAAGGTCATGACCGCCATCGTGACGCTGGAGAGCGGGCGGAGCTTCAAAGAAATGCTGCCGGTTTCGAAGGAGGCGACCCGGGTGCCGGCCTCCAAGCTCTATCTTCGCCCGGGCCAGAGCTTGAGCATTCAAGAACTGCTCTACGGCATCATGCTGGCGTCGGCCAACGACGCGAGCGTGGTTCTGGCGGAAGGCATCGGCGGGTCGGTGGAGCGATTCGCCGAGATGATGAACAAGAAGGCCCACGAGATCGGCGCCGCCAACACGCATTTCACCAATCCCCACGGCCTCACCGCGGCGGACCATTATTCCAGCGCGCGCGATCTCGCGCTCATGTTTCGCTACGCGATGAGAAATCCGACTTTCCGCGAGATCGTGCAGACCAAGTTCAGCTCGGTGACCACCACCGCCGTGGTGCGGAAAAAAGTCGTGCCGCGGCGCATCTCGGTGCGCAACCACAATCGCCTGCTGTGGAACTTCGACGGCGCCCTGGGCGGCAAGACCGGCTACACTTTCGCGGCGCAGAAATGTTTTGTCGGCGCCGTGCAGCGCAACGGCACGACGCTGATTGTCGCGATCCTGGGCGCGCGCGATCAGTGGGGCGATACCAAGCGGCTGTTGGAGTACGGCTTCGATAATTTCGAAACCCTGAAAGCGCCGGCGGCGCCGGGCGGCAAAGCGACCTCGAGCGAGCAGCAGGTGGGCGTGCGCGGCGATCGGCTGTCGGCGCTGACGGCGCCCGCGGCCGAGAAGGAGCCGGCGGCGAGCGCGGACGGATTCATTCTCCAGCTCGGATCGTTCCGCGAGCGCACGCGCGCCGAGCTTCTGTCCAGACAGATCAACGAGCAGGGCTTCGACGCCTTCGTCGAAACCACGCTGATCAAACCGAGCGAAACCGCCTACCGGGTGCGCGTCGGCCCCTACCGCGAGCTTTTGGCCGCCCAGGAAACCGCGCAGGCGATTCTCGCCAAGAGCGGCTATCGGGCGATGATCCTGCCGGTGCAGGGCGCGCAGGCCAACGGCGCCGACCCGAGCTGATTTCCGCTCAGATCTCGATCACCATTCCATCCTCGGCCAGGGCCGCACGGGAATCCAGCGCGGCGGCATGCGCGAGCATCTCTTCGCCGAGATGGGTGAGCAGCAGCTTTTTGCATTCCAGGCGCTCGAGGCGGGCGCGCAGGATTTGATAATTCACGTGCGCGCCCGGCTGTTCCCGATAAAACGAGCACTCGCAGAGAAACAGATCGGCGCCGCGGGCGCGCTCGATGAACTCCTCGGTCCACGCCGAATCGCCGGAGAAAAGAATCGCTTTCCCTTCGTAGCGAACTTTCAAACCGAGCGAGATGGCGTCGAGCTGGTGCGGCACGCGAAACGGCAGAACTTCGATCCCCGCGAGGGTTTGCGCGGCGCCGGGAACCAGCGCCGCGAATTCCACGAAGGGGATTTCCCGGGCGCCGCCGTACATGAGCTCGAGCAGGCCGCGCACCCGCGCTTCGGTTCCCGGCGGGCCGGCGATCACGAGCGGCCGCGCGCGCGGCTCGCGGTAGAGATATTCGATCAGCAAAAACGGCACGCCGCCGAAGTGATCGCCGTGCAGATGGCTCAGAAAGATCGCGTCGAGACGGCGCGGCTCGAGGCCCGCGCGCTTCATGGCGAAGAGCGCGGCGGGCCCGCAGTCGAGCAGAAAGCAGCGGTCATCGGCGGCGATCAGATAAGCGCTCTGACGGCGGCCGCCGCTGCCGAAGGCATCGCCGCAGCCGAGAACGTGCAGTTTCATTTTTATACTTTGTCCACCTGGGCCATTCGCTTAACATCGGCGAAAGCGACTTGCAATGAAAGCGCCGCCGCGATTCGAAAACAGCGCGCGGCGCCGCCAAAGCGAAGTTGCTTTTTAGCCGACGGGCGCATAGAGTGCACAGCGTGGCCGTCTACAAGCGTCCGTTTTTTTCTTCCTACACCACCAGCCTTTGGATCCGCTTTCTGCGCTTCAGCCTGCAATCGCACAAAAAACTCGAGGCCGATCTGGACAAGGCCGGCCTGACGCCGCCGCAGTTCTACGTGCTCGCGACCATCGGCTACGCCGGCGGCCTGCCCTTCGGCGAGATCGGCGCGAAAATGATGGTCACGGTCAGCAATCTTACCGGCATCGTCGATCGGCTCGAGGAGAAAAAACTGGTGGCGCGCAAGCGCGATGAAAACGACCGCCGGGTGGTGCACGTGGTGCTGACCGAGAAGGGCGCCCGGCTCTACAAGACCACGATCCCGGTTTTCGAATCGAGCGCCGCGAGAATCTTTGCCGGCCTCGACAGCTCGGAACAAAAAGAACTCTCCGCGCTTTTGCGCAAGCTCAACCAGGAAACCGCCGCCGGCTAAATCGCGCTCTCCGTTCGGCACCGCCCCCGCTTTCGGTGAAACTGCGCGCGCCGATTGTTGACACTTCGGAATGGCGAGCTATAAAGGTTAAAACCTTAACTAATTTCCGCGCGCGTCCGTTCCGTGAAAAAAGCAGAAGCAAAAAAACTCGGCCTCGAGCGGGTGAAACGATGGCTCTACGCCAAGGATCTCGCCGAGCGCAGCAGCGGCTGCGTGCTCTGCGGCTCGTGCTACGGCCACGGCGCGGCCAACCCGATGGAAGACGAGCCCGGGCCCAAGGAGAAATGCCCGCCGTATGAATTTTACCGCTTTCAGCGCCATACGCCGAAGTCGCGCTGGCTGATGGCGCAGCGGGTTTTTCACGGCCTCGATCCGATCACGCCGGAGTTGAAAGAAGTCGTCTATGCCTGCACCAACTGTCTGATGTGCCAGGAGCTCTGCGGTGTGCGCGACGACGGCTACGGCCCCTGGGACATCACCGTGGCGCTGCGCGAGGAGATCGCCGAAAAAGACGGGCCCATCGAGGCGCACCGCGCGATTTACGACGGCCTGGCGCGGCACGACAATCCCTGGGCGCAGGCGGAGCGCGGCGCGTGGGCCGAAGGACTGGGCCTCAAAAAATTGAGCGAGGCGCGCGCGGCCACCTTGCTTTTCGCCGGCTGCTCGGCGGATCGGCCGAGCGGACGAAGCGGCGCGCGGGCGCTCGCCGCGATCATGCAAAAGGCCGGCGCAGATTTCGCCGTCCTCGGCGCCGAAGAAAAATGCTGCGGCCTTTACGCCTTCGATCTCGGCTTTCGCCGCGAGTACGAGCGTTTGAAAGAAATCAATCTGGCGGCCCTGGCCGCCGCCGGCATTACCCAAGTCGTGGTCGCCTGCGGCAGCTGCCAGCGCATCTGGCGCGAGTACGGCAAGAGCGGCGCCGGTTTCACGGCGCTGCACGGCGTCGAATACGTGGCGCAGCTGCTCGACGCGGGGAAGCTTCGCTTCACCCGTGCGATTCCCAGGCAAGTCGCCTATCACGATAGCTGTCATCTCGGCCGCGGCTGCGGCGTCTACGATGCGCCGCGAAAAATTCTCCGCGCGATTCCGGGGGTTCAATTGCTCGAGATGGAGCGCAATCGGCGCTGGAGCTGGTGCTGCGGCGGCGGCGGCGGGGTGCCCGAGGCCGACCCCGAGCTGGCGCAGTGGAGCGCCGCCGACCGTTTGCGCGAGGCCGCGGCGACCGGCGCCGAAATCGTGCTCACGTCGAGCGCGCTCTGCGAGCGCTCCTTCGCCGACGTCAAAGCGCCGGCGCTTCCCACCCAGGATCTGCTCGACTTCGTCAACCAGGCGCTGTGATGCTCAAAGAAGCGCACTTCACGCCCGAGCGCATGCTGGCGATGCTCGGCCTCAAGGCGAATTCCCTGGGCAAGCACGCGCTCATCCCCGGTCCGCGCGAGCGCAGCGAAGCGATCCTGAAGCTGCTCGACAAGCCGCAAAAAAACTTCACGTTTCTCGATTACGAGATGCACACCGGAATGCTCGACGGCAAGCCGGTCACCGTCGGCAACGGCGGCCGCTACGCGCCGGACACGGCGATCACCACGGAAATCCTCTGCGGCGCCGGCGCCGAGAATCTGATCCGGGTGGGCAGCTGCGGCTCGCTTCAGGACGACGTGAAGATCGGCGATCTGGTGATCGTTACCGGCGCGCTCCGCGGCGACGGCACGTCGCGCTACTATGTCGCCGAGAATTTTTCCACGGTGGCGCACCCCGACATCGTTCGCGCGCTCGAGAACGCGGCCCGGAGTTTGAGCGTGCGCTATCACCTCGGCTGGATCTTCACGACCGACGCGCTGTTTCAGGAGACCCCCGAGCTGATTCAGCAATTGAATCAGCAGAAAATCTCCTGCATCGACATGGTGACCTCGACGTTTCTCACCATCGCGCAGGTGCGCGGCAAAAAAGCCGGCGCCGTGCTGGCGGTTTCGGATGAATGTCTCTACGGCAAGTTCGGCTTTCGCGATCCGCGCTTCTTCGACGCCGAGAAAATGACCATCGAGGTGGCGCGCGCGGCGCTCAAGTTTCTGTAATGAAACGGCGCGCGAAAACTTAAATGCCCGACCCCCAGAGTCCGCTGTTCGAGCCGGTCCTGTGGAACGGCGACGGATTTAAAATCCTCGACGAGCTGCAGGTGCCGGAGCGGGTCGAATACATCGCGGTCAGCGAAGTCGAGCAGGCGCTCGACGCCGTGCGCTCGATGAAGACCCGCGCCTTCGGCCAGGTGCTGGTGTTTCTTTACGCCGGCGCGATCCTGGCCGAACGTTACGCGCGCGAAGACGGCGCCGCGCTGCGGGCGCGCATCGCGGCGCTGACCGAGCAGTTCTGCGCCGCGCGCCCGACTTTCGATTTTCGCGGCCTGGAAGCTTTTTTCGATGACTGGCTGCGCGGGCTGCCGGACGGCGCGCCCGCGGGCGCGCCGATCGCCGAGCAGGCGCGCCAATTCGGCCGCCAGATCATCGGCGCGCGGCTCGCCCGGGCGCGCCGCGCCGCGGCCGCGCTGCCGAATCCCGCGCGCGTGCTGACCCATTGCAACGTGAGCGGCGAGCTGGTCGCGGTCGCGCAGTCGTGCCGCGAGCTGGGCAAAGAGTTCTCGGTCATCGCCACCGAGACGCGGCCCTATCTTCAGGGCGCGCGTCTCACCGCCTGGGAGCTCGCCGAAGCCGGCGTGGCGGTGACGCTGATTCCCGATGGCGCCGTGGCGCAAGTGCTGGCGCGCGGCGAAGCGAACGCGGTGATCGTCGGCGCCGATCGTGTCGCGCAAAACGGCGACGTGGTCAATAAGGTCGGGACCTACCCGCTGGCGCTGATGGCGCGCGCCCACGGCGTGGATTTTTTTGCGCTGGTGCAGGATCCGCGCTCGCTCTCTTCGGGAGACGAGGTCGAGATCGAAGAGCGGCCGGCCGAGGAGTTGCTGAATTTTCGCGGCCGGGCGCTTGCCGGCGGCGCCGAGATCGGCGCGCGCTATCCGTCCTTCGACGTGACCCCGGCGGCGCTGATCGATTATTGGGTCGGCTTCGACGAGATCTACACGCCGGAGGCTTTTCGCGCGAAATATCAGAGCGCCGAACCCGCGTCCGCAGCGGCGGCAAAACCGCCGGGCAAATATCTGCTGATCTACGGCGTGCCGCCGCCCCAGCAATACGCCTTTTTGCTGAGCGCGCTCAAAGCCGAGAAGGCGGCGGCGCTGCTCGTGCCCGAGATGCGGCCGCAACTCTGGGGCGCGCGCAGGATCGCGCCCGAGCTCGCCGCGCGCCGCGCGCCGGTCACCTTGATCGCGGACAACACCATGGGAACGCTCTTCAGGCGGGGCGAGATTCTCAAGCTCTATCTTTTCTGCGAGCGCCTGAGCGAAGCGGGGCCGGTGGGAATTTGCGGCTCCCTTCTGGCGGCGGAACTGGCGCAGCGCCACGGCGTGGCGGTGGAGCTTTTCGACGGCGCGCCCCGCGCCGAGGCGGCGCTCGATGCGGACGTCGCGACGTTCCTGGGGGTGCGAATCTGTCCCGACGGAGTCGCGGTGCACGCCCTCGAGCCGGAAGTTATTCCCTGGGCGCTGTTTCGAGAGAGCCATGAATAAGACCGAAAGCGCGCTCATCCGCTGCGGCAAGCTCCTCTTCGAGCGCCGGCTGATCAGCGGCTGGGGCGGCAACTTGAGCTGGCGCGCGGGCAAGAACAATTTTTTGATCACCGGACAGCACGCGCCGCTGGGTTTTCTCACCCCTAAAGATCTGGTGGCGATCGATTCCCGCGGCAAACCGCTCAGGAAAAATCAGCGCCCTTCGAGCGAGACGCCGATGCATCTGGCGGTGTACGGCGGCACCGACGCCCAGGCGATCGTGCATGTGCATCCGCCCCTGGTGGTCGCCTTTTCTCTGAGCCACGAGAGTTTCGCGCCGGTCAGCTACGAAGAGAAATACACCATCGGCGAGGTGCCGATCATTCCCCAGGACACGCCCACGGTGACCCGGCCCGAGAAAGTCGTCGAAGCACTCAAGTATCATCCGATCGTGATCATCAAAGGCCACGGCACGGTGGCCATCGGCAAGGACTTGCAGGAAGCGTTTCTGTTCACCGATCTGCTCGAGGAAGCCGTGCGCTGCCAGTTCTTTCGCGAACACCTCGGCGGCGGCGCGCCGGCGCAAGCCGTCGAGAAAAAAGATTCTGCGCCGGCGCCGGCGGGGCGAGCTTACGAGCTGTTTTCCCGCGAGCACATGCAGGCGCTGGTGGATCGCGCCAATCAGGACGAGCAATTTCGCGCCGACGGCGCCGCCACCCGGCTCACCACCTCGCTCAGCCTCGCGCTCGACGAGGACGGCAAAACCTGGACGGTCAAGTTCGTCGATGGGTCGATCACCGATCTCGGCGCGGGCGACGGCGGCGAGTTTTTGATCAGCGGCAAAGCCGAATGGTGGAGCGCGGTCTTCAACCGGCGCATCGACGCCTTTCTCGCCACTCAGCAGGGAAAACTCCGCCTCCGGCGCGGCGAGCTGGCGCAATTATCGCGCTGGTACAAACCGTTTCAGAGGGCATTCGCACTATGGCAGACAATACCGGTTCGGTAGGTTTTTTCGCCGCCGAGGTGCTGGCCGCGACCGCGGCGCGCCAGGGGCAGAAAATTGCGCTGATCGCCAAAGAAGAGCAGCTTACCTTCGCCGAGTTGAATCGCCAGGCGCTCTCCCTGGCTTCCCATCTGCAAGCCGAAGGCATCCGCCGGGGCGACCGGGTGGGGCTGCTCCTGCCCAACTCCACGGCGATTCCGCTCAGCTACTTTGCCACCCAGAAAATCGGCGCGGTGACCGTCATCCTCGATGCGCGGCTCAAGGGCAAAGAGCTGCTGGGAGTTTTGAGCGACGCCGATCTCAGCTTGCTGATCGTCCACGGCCAGCTTTTCTCCGAGGTCGAAGAGGTTTGCAAAAGCCGCGCGCCGATCCCGCTCTGGATCGTCGGCGGCGCAGGAGAGCGGAGCTTTGAGAAGCGCCGCACGGCGGCGGCCGGCGCGGTGTCGGCGCCGAATCTGAAAGGCGACGACGACGCGCTCATTCTCTACACTTCGGGCACCACCGGCGAGCCCAAGGGCGTGGTGCTGAGCTATCGGAATCTGCTGCAATACCCGCGTGTGATGCGCGAGCTCGGCATCACCGATGCCTCGACCATCCGCGGCTGCATTCTGCCCATGTCGCACATCGTCGGGCCGGCGGTCTGTAACGAGCTGGCCGAGCGCGGCTACACGCTGGTGATTTTCGATCAGATCAATCCGATCACGTTGCTCGAAGGCATTCAGAAATATCGGGTCAACGTTTTCGAGAGCGTGCCGATCGTTTTTCAGCTCCTTCTGGGCGTCAAAAATCTCGCGAGCTACGACACCCGCAGCGTGAAAATTGCCGCGATGATGGGCACGAGCATTCCGCTGCCGCTGCTCCGCGCTTTCCAGGCGGCGCAGCCGCACATCAAAGTCATCCAGGGCTACGGCCTGACCGAGACCTCGCCGCTGATCACGCTGGTCGAACCGCGTCTGGCGGAGGAAAAAATCGGCAGCATCGGCCGCGCCGTGCCGGGGGTCGAAATCAAAATCGTCGATGAGCACGGCCGCGAGCGGGGCGTGGAGGAGCCGGGCGAGATCATCACCCGCGGGCCGCACGTGATGAAAGGCTATTTCCGCCGGGCCGACGCCACCGCGCAGCGCATTCGCGACGGCTGGCTCTACACCGGCGACGTGGGCAAGCGCGGCGCCGACGGCTACTACTATCATCTCGGCCGGGCCGACGACATGATCATCACCGGCGGGCTCAACGTTTACCCCGCCGAGGTGGAAAACCTGATCTACACCTTTCCCGGCGTGCAGGAAAATATCGTGTTCGCGATTCCCGACGCCAAGCGCGGCCAGGTGATCGGCGCCGCGGTGGTGGCGCGGCCCGGCGCCCAGCTCAACGAGAAGGAACTGCTGGGTTTTTTGCGCGCCAACCTGGCCAACTTCAAAGTGCCGGACAAGATCGTGGTGCGCGACTCCCTGCCGCGCACCTCCTCGGGCAAGACCATCCGCGACGCGGAGATTTTGCTCGCTCCTTGAGCGGTTGCAGCCGATGCTCACAGAGGGCGAGGATCTGATTGCGACGGTCGAGAATGCTGCGGGCCTGATTCTCGCGGTCAGCGAAAACCGCAACTGGATCGAAGTCTTTTTCGAAGGCGATGCCATGCACACGCGCACCATCGATCTGCCGGCGGGCCGCCTGTTCGACATCTACGTCGAAGCCATTCCGCACAAAACCACCGTCTACGAGCATCCGCGCACGATGATTTTTTTCGCCGGCCCGTGCGATCTGCGGATCACGCGCGACGGTGATCACGTCATCGTGAGCGGCGAGACGGCGCGCCAAAATTTCGCCTGAATTCCCTCGAAGTGCGGAAATTCCTCTGGCGCGGTAAATATCGGCGCGCTGCTGCCGATAGAGTCTTCATGAGGATTGAACCGCCGCGCGCGAGCGGCCCGGGCGTGCAGGAAACGCGCGAGTCCGGCGCCGTCTCCGCCAAACGCGTGCCCGAGGGTGAAACCCGGCTCCGTCCCGCAAACGCTGGCCTAGCCACGCTCCAACCCGGTCAGGAACTCGAGGCGGTCGTCATCGAGGAATTGGCCGACGGCCGGCTCGTGCTCGACATCGGCGGCGCGCTGCTCGAAGCCAACGATCCCGGCTCGCTGGCGGTGGGCCAGCGGCTGCGCCTGCGGGTCGATCTCACCGAGCCGCAAGTGCTGCTGCACATCCTCGAGCAGGATCTGCCGTTTCGCGGCGAGGTCGCGCGGCTCTTGCGCCAGCGGCTGCCGAGCGAAGGCCAGGGGCCGCTCGGCGCGCTGGAAAATCTGCTGGAGTCCGCCGCTGCATTCGAGCCCAATGCGCCGGCGCCGGCCTGGTTGGAAAAATTGAGAGCGTTTTTGACCCGGCTCATCAACGCCCGCGAAGCGATGACACCGGAACGCTTGCAAGAGCTGGTGCGCGACGGCGGGCTTCACTACGAAATGAAGCTCAGCCGCGCCGCGGCGGTGCGCGACGCCGATCTCACGAAGATCGCCGAGGGCGATCTCAAGGGGCTTTTGCTCGGCGCGCTCGAAGAATTGACCGCCGCGGGCGCCGCCGCGCCGCAACGCGCGCTCGCCGGCCAGCTCTATCGGCTCGAAGGACAGCAGGCGGCCAACCTGCTCGCGCAACTCGACGGCCGCGCCTTTCAGCTGCACGTGCCGCTCTTCACCGGCGCAGGCTTCACCGATGTCGCCGTTGCCATCGAGCGCGACGGCGGCGGCCGGAGCGAGCGCGACCGAAGAGGCGCGGGCGAATATGCCGTCTTGTTCGCCCTCGACCTGGAGGAGTTCGGCCGGCTGCGCATCGACGCGCGGGTGCGCGGCAGTTTTCTGAGCGCGGTTTTTTACGCCGACCATGAGCCGTCTTTGATGCAGCTTCGCCTCGAGCTGCCGCAGCTCCAGGAATCGCTTCAGGCTTTGGGGTTTTCCCGGGTGGCGCTCGGCGCGCGCTCGCTCCGGGATTTGCGCCGCGATCAGGAGCTGAGGTTTACCGCGCTCGCCCTCGGCATGCCCGCCGACGCCGGGCTGCTCAACGTGAAGGTATGAATCAGGATCAGCCGAGACAGGCGGTGGCGCTGCGCTACGCGCCCAAGCGCGACGACGCGCCCCGGCTCGTCGCCAAGGGCCGCGGCTACCTGGCGGACAAGATCCTCGAATTGGCGCGGCTGCACGATATTCCGATTCGCCACGACAAAAAACTTTTGCAGATTCTCTCCCGTCTCGATCTGGAGGAGGAAATTCCGCCGGAAGTCTACAAAGCGGTGGCGGAAATCCTCGCGTTCATCTATCGTTTGAGCTCGCGGCCGCTTCGCGCAGGGTCATTTCACGAAGAACGCTCCCGCAAATAATCCCCTTCACTCGGATTTTAGAAAACTCCTGTGCTGCTGAGAGAAGGTTGCTGCAAGGCGGTCAGTAAGCCTTGAATTGACGGCCCCGCTGTTGTTACTGTCGGGCGAATGCAACACAGTCGCGGGCCATTTGTCGCCGCCGACGGACAGGGGAAAAAAGAGGGCTTCAATGATGACTCGGATGCGTTCGCCGCAGCAGGAAGCGGTTCGCGCGAAGTGTTTTCATCCGACGGGGAAGTTCTTTGATTTTAACGAAGCAGCCATCGAGCAATCGATTCCGCAAAGATTCGAGAGCATCGCGAGTGCGTACCCGAATCGGGTGGCGGTCAAGTCTCAGCAGGCTTGCTTGACGTACAGCGAGCTGAATCGAGCGGCCAATCGTTTGGCGCGCGCTATCCTCGCAACACGCGACGAAAAGCAAGAGCCGGTGGCGATCTGTGTAAAGGACGGCGTGCGGCTCGTTACCGCCCATCTCGCGATCCTCAAGGCCGGTAAATTTTCCTTTGCGCTCGACCCGACCGCGCCCCTAGCGAGAACGCTGCACTTGTTGGAAGACTCGCGAACCACGCTCGTGATCGGGAGCGAGGAAACCGATGGGTTTACCCGTCCGTGGGCGAAGGGGCAAAGGCGCATTGTCAACCTGGACAATCTCGAAGGAGGGGCCGACGAAAATCTCGGGCTCAAAATTTTACCCACCGCGTATTCTCATATCCGCTATACCTCCGGTTCGACCGGCCAAGCGAAGGGGGGACTCAAGACGCACAGGCACACCCTGCACGCGGTGATGAACACGACCCGGGCGTTTCACATTTCACCGGAGGACCGCTCGATTTTACTGACGCCGCCGGATGCGTTGCTCGGCAAATATGCCCTCGAAGCCATCCTCAATGGCGCAGCGCTGTATTTTCATTACGTGGCGCTGGAAGGCTTCAGCGGTCTTGCAGCGTGGATCGCCGGCGAAGACATGACGATGTATTTCTCGTTTCCGACGGCCTTTCGACATTTTGTCGCCGCGTGTTCGCCTGAAATCAAATTTCCCAAGCTGCGTCTCATCAGGCTCGAAGGCGAGCCGGTTTATCGGAGCGACGTAGAGCTCTATAAGACGCGCTTTGCGGTGAATTGCTTGCTCGCCAACTCTCTCTCCTCAACTGAGACGGGGCCGATAGCGCTCTTTTTTCTCGACCAGGATACAGCGATTCCCGGCCCGCGCGTACCGGCCGGATATCCGGTCGACGGCGTGACAATCAAGCTCCTCGGCGAAGACGGTCAAGAGGTGCCCCAGGGTCAGGCGGGCGAACTTGCCGTCGAGAGCGAATTTCTGTCATCAGGGTATTGGCAGCAACCCGATCTGACGAAACAACGATTCTTGTCCCAAGCGGAAAACACGCAGCAAAGGTATCTCACCGGCGACATCGGCCGCTGGGCCGAGGACGGCTGTCTGGAAATTCTCGGTCGGAAGGATTCTCAAGTAAAGATTCGAAGCTTTCGTGTCGATCTCGGCGAAGTCGAGGCGGTTCTTCGAACCCACCCGGAGGTCAAGGAAGCGGCTCTGGCCGCGAGCAACGACCTCTCCGGCGATCTTACGTTGATCGCTTATTTTACCTCGCGGCAACTGGCGCCGCCGTCGACAAATGATCTGCGCGAGTTTTTGTGCGGCCATCTGCCGGATTACATGATACCGTCGCGGTTTATCTGTCTTGAGGAGCTGCCGCTTCTCTCCACGGGGAAAATCGATCGCGCGGCGCTTCCCCAGGCATCCAGCCGTCGGCCCGAATTATCTTCGGCGTACGTGCCGCCCCGAGACAATTTGGAAACCCTGCTGGCGGCGATCTGGGCCGATATTCTCGGCCTTGACCGCGTCGGCGTCGAGGACAATTTTTTCGACCTCGGCGGACATTCGCTGGCGGCCATGCGCATTGTTGCGCGGGTGACCGATCGCTTGAACCTGAAAATCCCAACGCAGTCGCTATTTCAGTCGCCGACTGTTCGCGCCATGGCTGCCGTAATCGCCGGGCAACAGGGCGAAACGGCGGCAGAGCAAGGCGGCGACGCTTCATCGGGCAAGTGGACGTTTTAATCGACTGTCCGACTCCTCCGTCTGCGGCGCTTGCTTTTCGTCGATGCCGCCGCATCACATGAATGCGCCCGACCAAGAGATTCACGTCTGGATTGCGGCCGCGGGCGAAACGGATGATTTTCGCCGATCCTGTTACCCCGTGCTCTCGGCGGCGGAACAGGAGCGCGCTCGAAGATTCAAGTTCGAGAAGGACGAAAGGCTTTTCACGGTGGCGCACGCGGCGCTGCGCTCGATTCTCGCGCGGTATCTAAACGCCTCTCCAGCCAGGATTGAATTCGCCATCGGGCCCCAGGGCAAGCCGCGCCTGGCGGCGGGGGAAAGTCTTCGCTTCAATCTTTCGCATTCGGGCGAGCTTGCGGTGATCGCGATCGCGTCCCGCGAGTTGGGGGTCGACGTCGAAGGGATCAAGGAAAACTTCGAGTTCGAAGAGGTCGCCGAGCATTTCTTCACGGCGCGGGAAGTCGCCGCGCTGCGCGCTTTGCCCGGTGCGCTGCAGCGCCGGGCGTTTTATCAATGCTGGACCAGCAAAGAAGCGTTTCTGAAAGCCAAGGGCACCGGTTTATCGGGCGAGCTCGACGAGGTGCAAATTATTCTCGACGGCGAAGCGGTGCGCGTCGCTGCGAACGTGCCGGGCTGGTCGCTGATGCCGCTCGACGCCGGCGGCGGCTACGCGGCCGCCGTGGTCCGCGCGGGCGAGCCGGCGCAAGTGCGGCTCTATCGCTGGCCGCCGTGATCTCACGGCAACTCGTCGAAGCGGGCAAGAGCCGGAAAGAAATCGTAGGCGAGCCGGCCTTTTTCACCGCCGCGGTTTTTGACGACGTTGAGCGTGACCGTCTGATTCGCCTCGGCTTTGCTCCGTTCTGAGTCGGTTTCCATCACCAGCACCGCGTCGGGACTGGCGGCTTTCTCGGCCCAGCTCGCCGGAGTTTCTTTTTTCAGATCCGGCCACAGCGCCAAAATCGGCACGTTCAAGGTCCTGGCGGTTTGCTGCAGCTCTTCGCCGATGCGCGCCCATCGCGCATCCAGGCTTTGATCGGCCGGGCCGAGCCGCGGGCAGTCGTCGATCACCGCCAGAAGGGGCGCCGCGCCGGCGCGCGCGCGCAGCGCGTTCAATTGATCTTCGATTTCTCTGACGGTCGTGCCGCGCGGACATTCCATCAGGTAAATCCGATCGAGCCAGCTGCGCGCTTCTTCGGCCGCGCGTTTGAGCTTTTCCCAGCTCGGCGCCAGGTCGGCGGCATCCCCGGCTGCCAGGCGCGGCACGCCGTACCAGTGCAGCAGATAGGCGCTGCCGCGGCGAATCTCGCGCTGGTCCAAACCGCTCAGGCGCGCCAGGGTTCTGATGCGCAATTCGTTTTTCGTCTCGGCGAGGCTGAAAAAAATCCCGGCGACAGGATTGCGCCGGACGACTTGATCGAGGAGCTGGCGCGCGAAGGACGTTTTGCCGATGCCCGGCGCGCCGATCAACAGATAAAGGCCGGGGCGGATGCCGTCCAGCGCGCGGCTCAAATTGGCGAAGCCGGTGTCCCAACCGGAGATCTCCCGAGCCGCGGCCGCGCGTTCCAAGTCCGCCAGCGCGCTGTCGAGGGCGGCGGCTTCGGATTGCAGTTCGATTCGATTCGCCATGCTGGCGCGGAGCTTAACCAGTTTGCCGCGCCGCGGCAAGGCGACGTTTTTGCCATTGACAGCCGGCGTTTTGCGTATTAGCGATGAATCGTCACGACCCGCCATCGTTTTTTTCAGGAGGTATCCGGCCATGGGAGAAGAAAAGCAGAGCGGCAAATTTTCGCGGCGCTCCTTTCTCAAAGGCATCGGCGGCGGCGCCATCGGCACGGCGGTGGTTTCCACCGGGCTCATCAAAGCCGATGACGCGGACGCCTACGTTGCCGAAAGCGCCGGCGCGGCGCGCGGCAAAACCGCGGTGGCGCTCAAAGTCAACGGCAAGACCTACCGGGTGCAGGTCGAGCATCGCCAGACGCTCGCCGAGGTGCTGCGCGACGAGCTCGGGCTCACCGGCACCAAGATCGGCTGCGACCGCGGCGAATGCGGCGCCTGCACGGTGATCATCGACGGGCGCAACATGTATTCATGCAGCCAGCTCGCGGTCTGGATGCAGGGCAAGGACATTCTTACCGTCGAAGGGCTGGCCAAAGGCGACAAGCTCGATCCGCTGCAGCAGGCGTTCATCGAGCACGACGGGCCGCAGTGCGGTTTTTGCACTTCGGGGCAAATCATGTCGGGCAAAGCGCTGCTGTTGAAAAACGCCAAGCCCACCGAAGCCCAGGCGCGCCGCGCGCTCTCCGGCAATCTCTGCCGCTGCGGCAACTACAATCGCGAGATCGCCGCCGTGCTGGCGGCGGCCAAGGCGAGTTAGGAGGTCGTCATGGCACAGGCGCAAAAAGAATTTTCCATCGTCGGCAAAAATACCCCGCGCATCGACGCCTATGAGCGCGTCACCGGCCGGGCGCAGTACACCGGAGATTTGCAGCTTCCCGGCATGCTGTACGCGCGCGTGCTCCGCAGCAATGTTCCCCATGCGAAGATCGTGAGCATCGACACTTCCAAAGCGGAAAAGCTGCCGGGCGTGAAGGCGATCATCCATCACGGCAACGCGCAAGTGCCGTGGTCGAGCGGCGGGCTCACGCACCGGCGCTATATTTTCAACAACCCGGTGCGCTACGTCGGCGATCCGGTCGCCGCGGTGGCGGCCACCGACCGCTACACCGCCGAGGACGCGCTGAAATTGATCGAGGTCAAATACGAGAAAATCCCGCACGTCCTCGACCCCAACGAAGCGCTCAAGCCCGACGCGCCCAAGATCGCGCCCAACGGCAATCTCTCGGTCGGCAAGGGTCCGTTCAGCGCGCCCATCGAGGAATCCTGGGGCGACGTGGAGCAGGGCTTCAAAGAAGCGGACAAGATCTTCGAAGACACCTACATCAGCAAGCACGTCAACAACGCGCAGCTCGAGCGGCGCGTGAGCATCGCCAGGTGGGACGCCGGCAAGCTCACCGTCTACGCCTCGACCCAGGGAGTTTCCAACGCGCGCACCGACATCGCCAAGGATTTCAATCTGCCGCTCAGCAAAGTGCGGGTGGTCTGCAAATACATGGGCGGCGGTTTCGGCAACAAGAACCAGGCGCAGGATTACGACTACATGGCGGCGATGCTCGCCAAAGTCGCCGGCCAGCCGGTGAAGCTCGAATTCACCCGCGAGGACGACTTCATCGGCATGCACGGCCGCTGGGCCTCCGAGCAGCGCTACAAGATCGGCGTCAAAAAAGACGGCACGATCACCGCGGTGACGCTCGACGCGGTGACCAACATGGGCGCGTACCGAAAACAGAGCGGCAATCTGAGCGGCACCGATTTCTACAACATCCCCAACTTCAAAAAAGTCATCAAGCCGGTGCACACCAACACGGTCGTCGCGGCCAACTACCGCGCGCCGGCCTACCCGCAATCGGTCTTCGGCTTTGCGTCATTTCTGGATCAGATCGCCTTCGAGCTGGGCGTCAATCCGCTCGACATGTTCCTGAAAAATCGCGCGGTGAAATCCAAAGGCAAGCTGGCCTACACTTCGAATTATCTCGAGCAATGCATCCGCGAAGGCGCCAGGCGCATCGGCTGGAGCGAGAAATGGCACAAGCCGGGCGCGGCCGCGGGGCCGGTGAAGCACGGCATCGGCATGGCGCTCGGCGGCTATCCGTTTCGCCCGGGCCTGGGCGCGGCGACGATCCGGGTCAACCCCGACGGCACGGCGCACGTGCTGGTCGGCGTCACCGACATCGGCACCGGCGCCAAATCGACCATGGCGATCATCGCGTCGGAGGCGCTCGGCATTCCGCTGAATCAGATTCAACTGACCAACGGCGACACCGACGTGACGCCCTATTCGGTCGGCGAATCGGGGAGCCGCACCACGGCGTTTACCGGCCCCGCGGTGGTCGCCGCGGCCGAAGACGTGCGAAAGCAGATTTTCAATCTTGCTGCCGGCCAGATGAAAGCCAAAGCCGAGGATCTCGACCTGCGCGACGGCCAGGTGTTTCTAAAGAGCAATCCGGCCGAGAAGCGGGCGCTGGCCCAGGTGGTGGCGCACTCCGGCGAGCTGATCGGCCGGGCGACGACCAATCCGAGTTTTCCCAAGGACATGGACGGCAAATGCTTCTCGGCGCACTTCGCCGAGGTGGAAGCCGACACGGTGACCGGCCACGTGCGCATCACCCGTTACGTGGCGGCGCACGACAGCGGCACGATCCTCAATCGTCTGACCGCGGAAAGCCAGATCAAAGGCGGCGTGGTGCAGGGCATCGGCATGGCGTTCTCGGAAGAGCTCATCATCGACAAGGTGACGGCGATCCCGATCAATCCCAACTATCGCGACGCCAAGGTGCCCACTCACCTCGAGGCGCCGGAAATCGAAGTGATCTTCGTCGAGAGCTACGATCCCTACGGCGTGTACGGCGGCAAAGTAGTCGGCGAGCCGCCGATCACCGCGGCGGTGGCGACCATCGCCAACGCGATTTTCAACGCCACCGGCCGGCGGATCAAAGAGCTGCCGATCACACCGGACAAGATCGCGCGCGCGATCCAGGTCTGACCGCAAGGGGAGGCGCCATGAAGAGCTTTGAAAATATCGATGTGAAAAGCGTCAAGGAAGCGGTCGGGTTGCTGCAAAAATTCCAGCAGCAGAAAAAAGTCGCGGCCGTGGTGGGCGGCGGCAGCGAGTATTTGCAGCTGATGAAAGATCACGTGGTCGAGCCCGACTACCTGATCAATCTCAAAACCATTTCCAACCTGGACTATATCAAAGAAGAGCGCGGCGGCTTTCGCATCGGCGCGCTGGCCAAGCTCGCCGACATCGAAGCGCACCCGGCGATTCAACAAAAACTGCTGATCCTCGCCGCCGCCGCGGGCGAAGCGGCCTCGCCGCAGATCCGCAACGCCGGCACGATCGCCGGCAATCTCTGCCAGCGGCCTTTCTGCTGGTATTTCCGCTCCGCGAGCTTCACCTGCCTGCGCAAAGGCGGACAGCTCTGCTACACGGTCACCGGCGACAGCCGCTTTCACGCGATCCTCGGCGCCGGGCCGAGCTACATCGTCCATCCGTCGGACACCGCGCCGGCGCTGGTGGCGCTCGGCGCGCAAGTGAAAATCGCCGGACCGGCGGGCGAGAAGGTGCTGCCGCTGGAAAAATTCTTCGTGCTGCCGTCGGTGGATTACAAACGCGAAAACGTGCTTGCGCCCGGCGAGATCGTGACCGAGATTTTCGTGCCGGCGCCTAAAGCCGGCAGCAAAGGTTTCTACCACAAAGTGCGCGAGCGGCTGGCCTGGGATCATGCCATCGTTGCTGTCGCGGCGATCGTTGAAAGCAGCGGCGCCGCCGTGCGCGATGCGCGGGTGGTGCTGGGCGGCGTGGCGCCGATCCCCTGGCGCGCCGCCAAGGCCGAGGAATTCCTGCGCGGCAAAGCGCTGAACGAAGACAACGCCAGGCGCGCCGGCGAGATCGCCCTCGAGGGCGCTCGGCCGCTCAAGGACAACGGCTACAAAGTCAAAATGGCTCAGGAGCTGATTGCGCGCGCGCTGCTGGCTTCGGTCTAGGCGGTCGACGGCCAGACTTTTTTCACCCGGCGCTGCGATTGCGCCGTTTTGCTGCACTCGCGGGTTCTCCCGCCGTCAACCGATGCTGCGCCGCCCCGGGCGGCGCGGTATTTGTGCGTTTTGCTTGACGGTTTCAGCCCAAGCCCCTAGACTTGGAAGCTCATGTTTTCCGCCCTGGCGAAATCACGGAGCTTGCAGGCGGCTTTGGTGCTCCTGCCTTTGGCCGGCGTGGGCCTTTGGGCCGCGAACGGGCTCGGGTTGAGAAGCCCCTGGTCGCCGTTCAGCGCCGCTGCGCGCGTGCCGGACGGCGCCGATGCGATCGCCAGAATGCGCGCCAGCCTCGACGCGGATCGGGCCCGGTTGCTCGACTACGAGAAAAAACAAAGCAGGCTCCGAGCGGAAGTTATCGAGAAGCGCAAGCTCCGCCAGGCCGGGCAGATCTCCGAAGACGAAGTGCGCGAAACCGAACAGGCGTTCGTCGCCGCGCTCAAGCAGGTTTACGCCATGCGCAGCTCGGTGCTCGAGACCGACATTGCGATCACCGAAGCGGTGCTCGGCGAAAAGGTCGAGCGCATGCCGGCGCTGCCGGTCAACGGTTTTAGCGAAACCAAGGAGCTGGCGCGCTTCAACGGCGGCTTCAAATGGTCGCTGCAGGAAGCGCCGCGGGTGGAAAAATATTTCACCGAAACCTTCGGGCGGCGCCTGCCGGTGACGGCTTTGGGCCAATCGGAAACGCACAACCGGCTCGGTTTCGATCACCGCGATTCCATGGATGTGGCGCTCCATCCCGACAGCACCGAAGGCAGGGCGCTGATCGATCACCTGCGCAAATCCGGCATCCCCTTCATCGCTTTCCGCGGCGCCGTACCGGGAGCTTCGACCGGCCCGCACATCCACATCGGCCGACCCTCGCAGCGTCTGAGCCGCGGCTGATCGCGGTTTTGAGCCGCGCTCCATCGATCGCTCCTTGGGCCGTGAACTTTGGTCCAAGCCGTGTAACCGACGGTGACATCCAGCTAAACGGCTGATTTCCTGTTTTTTCGAGCTTGCTTGTCGTCGACAGTGTTACCGCTGGTATTCACCCGCGCGCGCCGCGCTCACGGCGACTCACGATGAATTGCGCACTTATGAGGATCGTGCCTGTGGCATCGCGGTTGCGATACCTGCATTCAAAGCAGCCGCTGCGAGCGGCGAGTCAATGGCGAAAATTCCAGTTTACCGCGCCGACCGAGACTTCCGTGGACAACGTTGATCCAAGCGCGATACAGATTCTTCTCGACGATGTCGAACGACTGAAAGCAATGATCACGGCAATCAACGGCGCCAACGCTCTCGAAGGCAATGAGCTCGACCCGGTGCGCGCGGCCGGGTTAGCCGGCGGCGAGAAACTCGACAGCGCGGAGTGGTCTCGACTGAGTGTTCAGCGCCAGCACGAGCTTCAGGAGCAGCTCATCCTGACGCGCGAGGCGCTGCTCACGATGGCGCGCCGGGCGAGCAGGGACAGCGCGGCCGAAGCGATGGAGGGCGCGGTCTCGGGTCGTTCGGTCATCTGGCTTGCGATCTTCGGCTTCATTTTCGCCGCCACTCTGCTCTCGCTCATCCGCTGAATCCGCGCCCCCGAGCTACCTCGTCCCGCCAGTTTCTCGCCATACCAAAAAGTCTTTTGTCACTCAGGCGCGCGTCATATTTGTCAAATCACCGGAAGATTTTGACATCCGCCGCGCGGATTTCTCGGCAGTTTCCCAGGAAATAGCCATACAATCCTGTTCTGTCCGCCTGGCACCGGCGTTGCTCTGCCACTCCTTCGCTGTCCGCAAGGCGGTCGCAAAGACAACTTGGTCGCGCCAGGAGGAATAACGATGAAGCTGATCAAACGATTGTGCCGGGATGAAGACGGCCAGGGCCTGGTCGAGTACACCTTCGTGGTCATGCTCGCGGCGCTGGTTTTCTGGCTCGGCGTAAAAGACACAGCGGTGGGCGATTCGCTCGCGAAGCAGTGGGCGAAGATTCTCGACTGCGTGAGCTCGCCGTTTTCGTGCGCCGCCTGATCGGCCGCGCGCGACATTGAAATATAAAATCCGCAAACGTGAGGCCGGCCTCGCGCGTTTGTCCCTCCGCGACAGCTCAGTCCGCGCGGATTTTTTTCAGCAGATCTTGCAGGTGATTGATCGGAATCGCGTAGGAGATGCCGCTCGGCTTCTGTAAAACGGATTCCTTGGTTTCCTGAATAAACACCTTGTTGATGATGCCGACGATCTGGCCGCTGTCGGGCTGGTAAAGCGGACTGCCGCTGTTGCCCGGATAGGCGGTCGCGTCGAGCTGAAAGACGTTGTAGGGCGCGGTCAGCCGCACCAAAACTTTTTTATCGAGCAATTGGCTGGAGAGCTGTGGAATCACCACCGGCGTCACCGCCGAGATCAGCGCCCGATGGGTCACCGCGTTCAAACCGAGCACCATGCCGATCGGAAAGCCGGTGAAAGCATAGGTTTCGCCCTCGCGCACCCGGCTCGAGTCGCCGATTGACATCGGGCTCAGCGGCCGCCCGTTAATCTTCAAGACCACCAGGTCGTGATCCAGATCCTCGGCGATCTTGCTCGCGTCGCGGATCTCGATCCGATCGGCTTTGCCGCTGAATACTGCCAGGGATTCTTTTTTTTCGCTGTCGATCCTCTCCGGCATGACGTGCGCGTTGGTGACGACGTGCAGGCCGTCGCCGATCACGAAACCGGTGCCGCGAAAGACCGACGGCGGACGGCGGGTTTTCTGAAAAGTGCCGATGGCGACGATCGACGGCTTGATCCTTTCGATGGTGTCGGGCAGGTTCTGCGCCCGCGCCGCGCGAGCAGCGAGGGCCGACGCACAGATCAACAGGCAACCGAGCCAGACGCCGAAGCGAAAAACTTTCATGGGGCCTCGCCGAGACTGGATCTTATCGCGCGCCAGGCCCGGTCACAACATCGGGACCTGCCCGAGCGCGCTTTTTCTCGGGGTTGACCCGCCGGCGCTTAGTTTCTAAACTCGGGCCGGTTAAAGATTGCGAGCGATCGTGGGTTTTACGCTTGGCCGCGCTGCGGCATTGATGCTGATGGCGTTTTTATCGGCGGGCTCCGCGCGCGCCCAGGAGGTCCAGAGCCGACCCGTGCGCGCTCTCAATTCCCGCAAAGTCGCTCCCGCCCAATCCGAGCTCAGCCGCTCGCGCAGCGACGTGTTGCAAAAAATCAAGGAAACACGCGCCGGCGCGGAAAAATTGCTGGCGCTCCACGAAGCCGAGCGGCTGCGCGCCGAGGCAACATACGAGCAGCGGAAAGATCTCTATTACAAGGGACTGATCGCGCGCAACGACGTGCTCGAGGCGGAAAGCGCGCTGCTTCAGGCGATGGCCCGCATCGACGAGGACAGGCGCTGGCTGGCGGAAACCGACATGGCAATCACCGAAGTGAGCATGCGCGACGAGATCCTGCGCCTGCCGGGCCTGGCGATCGGCGGCTACAGCGAGACGGCCACCCTTTTGCGTTACAACGGCGGCGCGCTCTGGGCGCTATCGTTTGCGCCCAAAATTGAAAAGTTCTTTTTCGAGACTTTTCACCGGCCGCTGCCGATCAGCGCGCTCGGCCAGACCGCGACCCACGATCGGCTGCATTTCGATCATCGAAACGCCATGGACGTGGCGCTTCATCCCGACAGCCCCGAAGGCCGATCGCTTTTGGATTATCTGCGCCAGGCCGGAATTCCGTTCCTGGCGTTCCGCAGCGCGGTCCCCGGCGCCGCGACCGGAGCGCACATTCACATCGGCAAGCCTTCGCCGCGAAGCTGAGGGCTTGCGCAAGCCCCGCGATGAATGGAAAAGGTCCGCTATGCCTGAGCCCGCAATTCCTCTGCCGGCCTCCACCGTCGTGCTGGCGCGTCCGGACGGCGCCGAGGGCTATCAAATCTATCTAAACCGCCGCCCCGAACAGATGGACACCTACGCGGGCGTGTACGTATTCCCCGGCGGCAGAGTCGAGCCGGACGATTGGTCCGCCGCGATGATTGCCTTGACTCGCGGCCTCACGGCCGCCGAGGCGCGGCAAAAACTCGGCGTCGATCTTCCACCGGAGCTCTGTCTCGGCCACTGGGTGGCCGCGGTGCGAGAACTTTTCGAAGAGGTGGGCATTCACTTTTTTTACTCCGAGGCGGCGCCGTCGGCGCCGTTCGCCGAACGGATTCACGCGCGCCGCGGCGCGCTCCAGCGCGGCGAGATCGGCCTCGCCGCGCTGCTTTCGGCGGAGCGGCTTTTCTGCGATCTTGCGCCGCTGCGCTATATTTTTCACCGGGTCACGCCGGAGCATTATCGCGTGCGCTTCGATACGCGCTTTTATCTCGCCGCGCTGCCCGCGGGCCAGTCGCCGCTGGATGCCGCCGAGGAGGTGTCCGAGAGCGTGTGGATTTCGCCGACGAAGGCGCTCGAGCGCCATCAGGCCGGCGATTTTCCGATGATGCCGCCGACGCTGATGGTGCTCCGCACTTTGGCCGCGCAGCCGACCTGGAAGGCACTGCGGACCGCTTTTGAGCTGGGCTGACACGAAGCGGTCTTGCCCGCCCCGGAACAACGCCAAGCAGTTCTGCAATTTCCCAAAATCCTTCGGAGCGCGTGTGGCATCGCCTTTGCGTTCCTCGGGCGTTCGGTTAATTGCCCATGGGCGGAGGTTGTGTTATGGGTAATCGAAGATGCGTCCGACTTCAGAGACTCTTCGGTTCGCGCCAGCACGCCGATAATCCGTCCAAGCGCTTGATCGAAATCTTCGTCTAATCCATAAGAGCCGTTATGCAGAATCCATCCGCTCCGCTCGGCACCGTCGCATATTTCTCCATGGACATCGCCGTCGACTCCGGCATCCCCACTTACAGCGGCGGCCTGGGCATTCTCGCCGGCGACATGCTGCGCTCGGCGGCCGATCTGGAGCTGCCGCTGGTGGCGGTCTCGCTCATCCACCGCAAAGGCTACTTCGATCAACGCCTCGACCCCCAGGGCAATCAGCTCGAGAGCCCGGCCAAATGGTCGCCCGAGGAATTTTTGGTACGGCTGCCGAGCCAGGTCGCGGTGGCAATCGAAAATCGCGACGTGCGGCTGGGCGCGTGGCAATATCTTTTTCGCGGCATCACCGGCCATACGGTGCCGCTGGTCTTTCTCGACGCCGATCTGCCGGAAAACACTCCCGCCGACCGCGGCCTCACGGATTTTCTCTACGGCGGCGACGAGCGCTATCGCCTGTGCCAGGAAATTTTGCTCGGTCTGGGCGGCGTGGCGATGCTGCGCGCGCTGGGCTACAACGACATCCGCACCTTTCACATGAACGAAGGCCACTCGGCGCTGGCGACGCTGGCGCTGCTGGAGGAGCAGTCGCATTCCGCGCGCGGCTTTTCCGAAGTGGAGCTCGAAACGGTGCGGCGCCGCTGCGTGTTTACCACGCACACGCCGGTGCCGGCCGGGCACGACCGCTTCAACTCGGAGCTGGTTCATCGGGTGCTCGGCAGCCGGCGGTCGGCCGCCCTCGAGCAGATGCAGCTCCTGGACGGCTCGCTCAACATGACCGAGCTGGCGCTGCGCCTTTCGGGCTTTGTCAACGCCGTTTCCATGCGCCACCGCGAGATTTCGCGCGCCATGTTTCCCAACCACAATATTCAGGCGATCACCAACGGCGTGCACGCGACGACCTGGACCAGCGCGCCGTTCGCGGCGCTCTACGATCGCTTCATGCCCGGCTGGCGCCGCGACAATTCCTATCTGCGCTACGCCGTCGGCATTCCGCCGGCCGAGATTCGCCAGGCGCACAAGCAGGCCAAGATCGAAATGCTGCGCCAGGTGCGCTGGCTCACGGGCGCGCAACTGGACGAAAAGATTTTCACCATCGGTTTTGCCCGCCGCGCGACCGGATACAAGCGCGGCGATCTGATCTTCTCCGACCGGGAACGGCTCCAGCAAATCGCCCGCCAAGCGGGTTCCATCCAACTGATCTACGCCGGCAAAGCGCATCCGCGCGACGAAGGCGGCAAGGCGATCATTCGCCACATCTTCGAGGCGGCGGCGGCCTTGGCCGGCGCCGTGCGGGTGATCTATCTGGAAAATTACGATATGGCGCTCGGAAAACTTCTCTGCTCGGGCGTCGATGTCTGGCTCAACACGCCGCTGCCGCCGCAGGAGGCCTCGGGCACGAGCGGCATGAAAGCGGCGCTCAACGGCGTGCCGAGCTTCAGCGTGCTTGACGGCTGGTGGATCGAGGGCCACGTCGAAGGCGTGACCGGCTGGTCGATCGGGCGCGAGGACGCGGCCGATCACGATGGCGCGGCCGAAGCGGCGTCGCTCTACGACAAGCTGGAAAAAGTCATTTTGCCGCTCTACTACAAAGAACCCGAGCGTTTCGCCCAGGTGATGCGCTCGGCGATCGCGCTCAACGGCTCTTTTTTCAATACCCAGCGCATGGTGAGCCAGTACATCAGCAACGCCTACGCGGAAAACAGCGAGCGCGCCGGAGCGCCGCTGAGCTGACCGCGCCGGGCGAACGCGGTTTCCTCCGCGGGAAAATCACCCGAGCAACGAAATTACCCGGCGTACTTGGCGGCGAAGTGTTCCCAGGCGCGCTCGACGGAAGCGGGTTTGAACGTGCGCTTGGCGATTTTCTCGGCTTCGGCGCGCTCGATGAACATCGGCGTGCCGAGCTTCGTCGCTTCGGCTTGCAGCCGCGCCGACTCTTCGAGAAACAGCGCCAGCATGCACGCTTCGCGGATCGATTGGCCGGCGACCACCGCGCCGTGGCCGCGCAGCATCAGCGCGCGGGCGTTGCCCAGAAGGCTCGCCATCTCCGCCGCGCGCGCCGGCGACTCGACCTGACCGGTGCCGGTGTAGAGCGGCACGCCGTCATAAAAAATCGCGCTATAATTGTGCATCGGCCGCAGCGTCTGGCCGACCACGCTCAGCAAAATCACCGCCGGCGAGTGAAAATGGAAAACCGCTTTGACGTCGGGCCGGGCTTTGTAGATGGCCTGGTGCAGCGCAGACTGCGGCACGGGCTTCTCGAAATCGACAAAAAATAATTCCTCGCGCCGCACCAGTGCCGGACTTCTGCGCGGCATGAAAAGCATCTCGTTGCCGTCGTGGCTGCGCATGCTCAGGTGCGCGAAGGCATCGCTCAGGCCCTCGCCGTAGATAATCCGCAGCGCGGTGATGAAATCGGCCTTCGCCGCGCTATAACTCTCGTCGCTCATTTTTTTCTCCGTGTCTTCGGTGAGTCGGGCTTCGTTTCAAACCGGCCAGCCGTGCTTGGACAGATCGATCGGATTGCCGTCGGGGTCGTGGACCCGGAACTCGGCCTCGCGGTTGGGCGGACGTTTATCGACGCCCGAGGAGGCGTCGAGCTCCCGGCAGGCGTCGCGAATTGCGGCCACGTCCTCCACCTCAAAGCCGAAGTGATTGAGGCCGATCTGCAATTGCGGTCCTTCGATTTCGCGCTCCGGGCCGATCGGGATGATCGCCAGATTGATGTAGCCGTCGGAAAGATAGGTCGCCGTGCCGACGCCGCGCACGACTTTCAAGCCGAAGGCGGCGGTATAAAACTCCACGAGCTTCTCAACGTTTTCGGTGAGGATCGCGATGTGGCGAATGCGCGCCATGGTTTTCCTCCTGCGACCGGAAGCGATGCTGCGAAAATTTCCGTTCTCTCCAACAAGGACCACGGCCACCGCCGCCGGCTCACCGGCTTTCCTGTCCTTCGCCGGCGTAAAGCCGCTTCACGAACCCGCTCGCCTCGATCTCGCGCGCGAGCTTGTAAGCGACGAACTGCTCCGGCTCGGCGGTTTTCGCCGCCGGCGTCGTCGAAGCGATCTCCGCCAGAATCGTGCGGATCGCGTCCACCGGCGGAATCGGCAAAGCCAGATATTTGCCGGCGTAGTTATCATAGCTGTCCGCCAGCACCTCGGCGTCGTCGTTGCGCGTGTATTTGCGCAGCACCCGGAGCGCGCCTGCCTTGTCGCGTTTGAATTCGCGGATGGCCTCGATGTAGGCGAGCATGAAATCTTTCACCAGCGCCGGGTTTCGCTGCAGGTAGGATTTGGTCGTGCCGAGGGGCGCCATCGGATAGTGCAGGCCGAGATCGGCGAGGTCGGCCAGCTCGCGAAAGCCCGCCTTGCGCGCCAGCAGCGAGGCGGTGCCGCTCAGCACGCCGGCATCGATGAGGCGCGTCTGCATGGCGCGCAGCGTGTCCTGGGTCGTGCCGACCTGGAGGATGTTGAGATCGCGCTCGGGATTCAGCCCCCATTTTTTGAGCGCCAGGCGCACGGCGAAGTCCGACGTGGCGCCGAAGCGGCTGACGCCCAGCTTCTTGCCTTTGAGAAGCGCGGGGCTGGAGATTTCCGGCGCGGTGAAAACTTTGAAGACAAAGCCGTCGATGGCCGCGGAAAGAAGAATCGTATCGGCGCCCTGAAGCGCCGCCTGCACCAGGCCGGAGCCGGAGAGCGAAGCGATTTCCAGATCGTGCGCGATCAGCGCGCGCAGGGACACCGAGCCGGTGCCCATGCCGACCAGGCGCACGTCGAGCCCGCGCTTTTCGAACAGTCCGCTTTCCCTGGCAAACCAGAGCGGCGCCACGGCGCCGTCGGTGGAGCCGTAGCCGGCGATGACTTTGACGAGAGGTTTGGCTTGGGCGTGAAGCAGGGGTGTTGTATCGGCTGCGAAAATAATCGTGAACAGCGTCGCGATGAGAAGACGGAGACCGCCACGATCTTTCATGGATCTTCCTGCGATCAGGACAACGTTCGGAGCAGCGTGCCGTAGCCTTCGATGCGCGCTTTGATGCCCAGTTCCTTCAGCGGCCACCAAATCTGACCCATCGAGCTGCTCACCACCGGCTTTCCCAAGTCGTCTTCGAGCGGCTGAATCACCGTCAAGGTCGGCCACGCCGACGAGGTGATCAGCACCGCATCGCAGCCGGGATATTCCCGCCCGACCGCGCGCACGTGGCGAAACACCTGGGCCGGCGAGAGCGTGGCCTTTTCCAGCGACGTCAATCCCGTGTCCAGCGACTCGATGCCGAGCACATCGAAGCCTTCCGAAAGCAAAAACGCCCGCACCAATTCATTATGAGCGGGAATGAAAGAAGTCGCCACCGCCAATTTGACCGCGCCGAGGTGTTTCAGCGCAGCGGCGAACGATTGCGGGCTCGTGCCCACCGGTACGGAATAGCGGTTTCTGAATTCATGCAAAAGCTGCCGATGCCGCTCGACTCCGTTGGCCAGCACCAGCGGCGCGCCGCTGAGCGTGATGTGATCCACGCGCGTGTGCAGCAGATCTTCGAACGCCGTGTCGAATTTTTTCCAGGAAGCCTCGACCTGGCTCGATTCGCGGGCATCGCGAATCACCAGATTGGTCGAGACAAACGTGACGCCGTCCGGAGCCACGCGATAAAATTCATAGGGCAATATCTCCGAGCAAGCGGTCGGTGAGATATTCCCGATCCGTGCGCGCCAGCCGTACATCACTTCTCCGCAAACGGAACGCGTGGGCGGTGCCGTGCCGCAAGGGGGCATCTTATCTGCGCATGATTCATTCGTTCACCGGAAAGCCCATGATGGTCGTGAAGCCTGCACTGCCTGAGGAAATATTCTGCGACCAAGTACTCGGCTCGGAATCCACCACCGTGTAGTCCCCGGCTGGGATCTCACGGTTGGGTTCGACGACCCAATTTACATTCTGGGCGTTATTGTGCCCGGGCGTCCCTCTCGCCTCCCACGGCCCAAAAACTCTGCCCTTGGCTGATTGCAAACGGATGCGTCCCGGGGTCGAGCCGTTGCCGTTGTTCCAATGATACGTGTAGATGTGGGTGACGAAGTGCGCCTGCCTAATTGAGAATTTGGTGGGAGCAACGGGGCCGTTCTGCACGCCTTGTTTATTGCCATTTTCAAAAATAATGATCGGCGCGGATGTAAAATTCGCCCGGGTGATGGGCGCGCGGTTCGGTAGAAACTTTGGGACCAACAAAATCAGCCCGCCAACCAGCACAATTACGCCGACGGCACCCAGCGCGTAGCGCGTGAGTATTTTTGCTCGGCCGCCGAGCTCGGGCGCAATGCGCCGTATCAGAAGCGTCATGTCGCTGTCCCAGGTATCGCCGTCGCGCAACTCTCTGGTTTGACGCTCGCTTAAAGTTTTTAAATCTTCCGGTAAATCCTGCGCAGCCGGCATACGCGCACCGCCGACCGTCACCGGGATGAAGCATGCGTTTTGCTTCAGTGCGGCGCTGATCTCCAGACGCACCCAGTCTTCAGCCTCGTCGAGGCGATCTCTGCCATTTTCTTTTCTGGCTAGGTGCCACCCAGGGCCGATCACTAAAATAAAAACGCGGCAAGTTTGCAGCTGGTGGCGAATCGCCTCTGGAAAGCTTGTTCCATCACGAATTGCATCGACATCGCGGAAGACAGCGGCAGAGCCAAACTGGCGCTGTAAGCGGTCGAAGATCCTTCCGGCGTAACCGCCGTCGGTGCGACGATAGCTGATAAAGATGGATGCCATCGGTCAAAGCAGTCTTTGGAGCGACTTCGACATATTGGCGTCTGAAGCCCGGTTTTTTGGATGCGCTAGTAAAGGGAACTCTTGTCCATCTCGTTAATGTTTTCGGATGAATTCCAAAACGTGGCGGTTGAAGGCTTCCGGCTGCTCCCAGTTGATCGAATGCGACGCTTCGGGCAGCACGATAAACTCCGCGCCGGGAATCGCCGCGAGCTGGCGGCGCATGACCCAGGGCGGCGCCTGCAGGTCCTGATCGCCGGGTATCAAAAGCGTCGGCACGCGGATCGTCGCGAGCTTGGCGAAAGTAATCGTGGTGCGCTGCGGCTGCGCTTGCGCGCCCGGCTGTTGCGAATTGTGATGAATATCGAGCCAGCGCTTGAGACCCTCGGGGTTCGTCGCCATGTAGCCCATGCTCACTTCGCGAAACTCCGGCGGCCAGCTCCGGAAATTCGGCAAGGTCGTCTTCGCGCGGAGTTTGCTCAGCTCTTCATCGACGATGGCGCCGCCGCTGGCGGCGACCACCAGGCTGCGCAGGCGCTCGGGATGCCAGAGCGCGTAATCGTACGCCGCGAAGCCGCCGCCGGCGACGCCGACCAGATGAAAGCGGTCGAGCTTTAAATCTTCCACCAGCGCGTGCAGATCTTCCGCGATGGTGCCCGGCTGCGGACCGGTGGCGGGATTCGCCATGCTGCGGCCCCAGCCGCGCCGATCGAAGGCGATGGCGCGATAACCCGCTTCGACAAAACCCGGAAGGTTGTACTGCCAGCCGTCGGCGTTGCCGGTATTCGCATGAAGCAAGAGCAGCGGCACGCCGCTGCCGCCGCTGTCGGTATACCAGAGGCGCACGCCGGGCAATTCCGCATACCCGCTGAACGTAGAATTCACTGTGGCCGATGCCATGGGCAGGAAAACTCCTTTGGAGTCGAGACTCGCGAGCGGCTCGAGCCGCCGCGCTGGAGCGCGATTTCGGCCCGACCGTAGCGGATGCGCTCGGCCGATGTCAAATCGAGAGACGCTCGGCAAAAAAATCCGCGGGAGCTTATCTCGCAGGCGGCCGGACCGCGGCCACGTTTGCGGGGTGCGCTGCGCCGCGATCGCTCTCGAACGACAAGTCGAGAGTCACGACGCCGTCCTTTGCCACGAAACTGATCTCGCCGAGAAAATGGGCCATGAGATTCAAAGCGCCCACCCGCGTCAGTTTCTGCGAATCGTAATCGATCCGGCCGTCGGCTCCGAGCGCGAGCGTCCGGTTGGGCCGTCCGTCGAAGAAGCCCGCGACCGCGCGTCTCTGGTTTTGCGTGCCGTCCGCTGCCCGGGCGGCGGTTTCGGGATTCAAGTGCGCGGCGCTGTGATAGACCGCTACCAGCGCTGGATCGCGGAGCAGCGCCGGCAGGATTTCCTCCTTCGGCAGGCTCTTGTATTTACCCGTGTAGAGTTCCGCCGGCACTGCCAGGTCGGCGCCGCCGACGTCGAGCGGAAAGAGGTACTTCGCCGCGCCCGAGTCCAGCAGCTCGCGCAACTGGCGAACGGTTTCACTCACGAATCGGCAGGGCGCTGTGAATTCCCTGCCTTGATAGAGCGCGCGGAATTCCTCCCCGCCCCGAAAACAGGCCTGGGGGTCGAGCGGGTCGCGCAGGCGCGCGCCAAACTGGTGCTGGTAGCGATAGGCGCTGGCGATCTCAGCTGCGCTGAAGAACCACGGGTCGTCGGCACCCGCGAAAGCAGGTCCGGAGAACGCCGCGAGAATAAAAAACGCGCTCGTGAGGCCTCGGATCCGCAGCATAAACCCTCCGTCGCTCCCTGGTGCCGCCGCAAATCCCAGCGGGCGGGACTTGTCCCCCACGACGACACGCCGGAGTCACCCCCTGCGCATGAGCAAACGGAGTGCCCCGGCGGATTGCGCTCGCAAAAAAGCAACTAGAGACAATTTAAGGGCTTTTTGACGCAGGATTTTTTCTGCCGGCACCGCGGGTCGACGTTGGGGAGAAACCTTTGGAGACACCGTGTATCCAAAAGTCTCAGCTGAAGGGGCAGGCCGGCAATTCACGGCGGCAGCCGGGGGCGCACCGCCGGCGGATTTTCAGGGTGCGATTTTAGGAGCCCTGCAGCGTCCCGTCGGGAGCTCTGACCACGTGTTTGAGCGGCGCGCCCGAGAGATAGCGGCGCGTGTTGTCGCGCACCAGCTCGCTCATGCGCCGCCACAGCTCGCGCCCGCCGCTGCCGCCGACGTGAGGCGTCATCAGCACGTTGGGCAGATCCCAGAGCGGGCTTTCCGCGGGCAACGGCTCGCGCGCGAACGCGTCGAGCCCGGCGCCGAAGATGCGATTTTCGGCAAGGGCGCGAGCGAGAGCCGCCTCGTCCACCACCTTGCCGCGCGAGATGTTGACCAGGATCGCCGTTTCTTTCATGAGCGCGATTCGCTCTGCGCTCAAAAATCCCTGCGTGCTCGCGTCGAGCGGCATCGCGATCATCACCACGTCCGCGGTGGGAAGCACCTGGTCGATTTTTTCCCGCGCCACCACGCGGTCGATCTCCGGCACGGCGGGCGCCGGTGCGCGGGTGACGCAGATCACTTCCATGTCGAAGGCCTTGGCTTTGCGCGCGATATCCTGGCCGATGCGGCCCATGCCGAGGATCAGCATGCGCCCGCCCTCGGGCGCCATCATGTAGCGCGGCAAAGTCTGGCGCGCATAATCGCGCTCGGCGCGCAGCGGCTCGAAGCGGCGAAAGCCGCGCATCACGCCGAGCATCAGCGCAATGGCGTGGCCGGCGAGCACGCGCTGGCTCACGTCGCCGGAGTTGGTCACCCACACGCCGTCGGGCAGCCCCATGCGCAGCGCGACGTCGATGCCCACGGTGGTGAATTGAATCCACTTGAGCGCGCGCCCTCTGTCGCGCACGAGCCTGGCGAACTCGGCGGTGAACGCGGAATTGTAGACATGAAAAATCTCCGCGCCGTCAAGCGCGTCCGCGAGAGCTTCGAGGTCATGAGCCTTGACGGCTTCGACCTCGGGAAATTCTTTGAGAAAGGCTTCGTCCACCACATCGTGAGTGGTGTGTACAAACTGGGCAATACGAACTGTCACGGCGCTCCTTTCTGACCAACATCTGTGCTCCGAATAATGAGTTCAAGCAATTTTTCACCGCTCTTTGACTTTCAATTATGTGGCGCTATACCAGCGATATTGGCTATACCGGAGACACAAATAATAGCGTGACGAAAAGCTTCATCGACCGCATGCGGAACCTGTACGTTCAACAGTTAGGCAAAGAAGATGAGTCCGCGGGAAATTGTTGAAGTGTGGGTAGCACGATTCAATGCGGCGGATGCTGATGGTTTGGCTGCGCTGTACGCTGAATCTGCTGTAAATCATCAAGTCACGCAAGAGCCGGTTTCGGGGCGTGAAGCGATCCGCGCGATGTTCGCGCGAGAGTTTTCTGTTGCGAACATGCACTGCATTGTGGAGCACATCTTCGAGGACGGTGAGTGGGCCATACTGGAATGGCGCGATCCTTTGGGCTTGCGCGGCTGCGGATTTTTCCAAGTGAAAGACGGCGCAATTGCTTTTCAGCGCGGCTATTGGGACAAGCTGTCGTTTCTCCGAATGCACAAGCTGCCGATTCCACGCGAATGAACGAGCCTAAAGATGTCAAGTCACAAGATCAACGCAGAAATCAGAAAGATTCCAACGACTCCCGCGGCTCCAATAATTCATTAACTGCGCCTATTCCCTGTTCTGCATCGCCGATTTCTTAAATTCGCTCCGCATCTCGGATTGCAATCGTCCCAAACGGTACTTCTGCCAGTCGATGAATTTTCCCGCTTCGGCGAGCGCGGGGTGGACCTCCTGAATCTTGCGCCACATTTCCTGGCAGATAAATCGATAATCGGGATGGCCTTGCGGCATGGTGCGGAGCTCGACCATGTGCAGTGCCTCGCGCAGGTTCATTTTCATGTACCAGCGGATTTTGTAGGCGAACGGGACGGCGTACTGCGCTTCGCCCGGTAGATCGCGATAAATCTCTTCATACAAATCCGCCGCGCGCTTCATGCAATCGTCGAATTCTCTTTTGAACCCTGCTTCCTCGATCTCCGGCGGCGTGTCGTAGCCGTGAACCGTCGTGTAATCCTGGCGCTCCTGGGTGAGAATGCGGTGGCGCTGCAGGTCGCGGTAGAGGCCGAGGTTCCCGAGGATGTCGAAGGTGTAATAGACGTTTTCGAAGGCGCGGCCGAGCTTGTCGCGGCGGTGGCGCCGTTTGGCGAAATGCTCGGCGAGAATCTGCCGGCGCTCCTCGGCATTCATCCTGGCGGCGATCTGCCGGAGCTGCGCGAGCGGCTGGCGCGCGCGGGGGTAAAGAATCCCGGCAATCGCCTTTTCTTCGGCGGCGCTGTCGTAATCGATCAGGGTTACGGGTTCCTTCGTCTCGAGCGGCCCGAAGTCTGTGATCTTCGCCGCGAGCGCCCTGGCGGCGGCTGAAGTCCCGGTCAGATATTCGTTGAACTGCGCGCGCTTCACGAAGGACGGAATCAGTTGGTTGAGCTCGCCGTGCATGGCGCCGGCGAGATCTTTCATTTCGCTCAGCTCGTTCGAGTAAGATTTGCTGACCAGATATTCAAACGCCTGGCCGACGCCGAACATGCCGACGTTGGTGAGAGTCGCTGCCGGCAGATAGCTGCGCAGCACATCGCAGGCGTGCGCCCGCACGGTGGCGCGGTACGCAGTCTCGGCCCAGCGCCGGAGGCGGTCGTCTCTTTTCGCTTCGTCGTAGGGCAGAGCTTTGCCGCTCACAGGATCGCGCACTTCCAGCTGCTCGATGGGCAGCGAGCGGGCGACGCACTCGAGCATGGGCTCCATCTGTTTCGAATAGGTCTCGAAAAGCAGGTTCATCACCTCGAGATAAAAATCGCGGTGGCGCGACGCCATGATCTTCGGCTCGCGATAGAAAAGGTAATCGCCGGCCGCGTCCTTCTGATCGAAGCGCACGTAGCGCGTGGATTTTTCCAGCGGCGCGATGCCGATGCGCGCGTCCTCGAGGAATTTGACCGCGACGTTGGAAATATTTTCGCAAGCCAGGTGCGCGCCGCCCAGCTGCGCCACGGAATCGTCGCCGTAACCGACCAGCACGCGCTCGTAAAACGCCCGGGCTTTTTTGAGCGCCGCGCTGTCGCCGCTCGCGCCGGTTTGCGCGCCGAGCAGATCTCTCAAGCCAAGCTCGGGATCGCCGAGGAATTCGTCGAGAAACGTCCGCCGCAGGCTCTTGGCCGAGCGGCTGTAGCGCGAGAACAGCGCGCCGGCGACTTCCTGCGGCAGCTTGAGGCCGAAGGTCGGGCGGTCGAGGTTGGTAAAAAACGGCGCGAGCCGGGCTTTTTCTTCGGGGGTGAATTCCGCGGTCATGCGCGAGTTTTCCTGAGCGAAGCGGAGCGTGGCGCCATTTTAATCGCTTCGCGGAGAATAACAACTTGCGCGGCCCGTTTACGGCGCGGGCGCGCAGACGGCATCGACGAGGGCGCCGAGCAGCCGGTTGTCTTTGGCCGACCAGGCGATCAGCCGGTCGAGAAGCGCCGGGCGGTAGACCGCAAAGCGCAGCAGCGCGTTGAGCATCACGCGGGAGCGAAACGCGCGGGCGCAAGCGTCTTCGTAGCGGCCCAGGAAATCGGCCGAGACCGCACCGTTTTGAAGCGCGCAGTCGAGGGTTTCGGCGGCAAGCAGGCCGCTGCGCAGCGCAAAATAGACGCCCTCGCCGCTGATCGGCTCGGTCACGCGTGCGGCATCGCCGACGAGCAGCGCCCCGTCGGCGCAGGCGCGCCGGCGGCGAAAATAGACCGGATAGACCGAGCGCAGCGCGCCCGGCTCGGAGCGGCGGATAATTTGCCGCAAGAACGGATTCTGCGGGAGCCGCTCGCTCAAAAGGAATTCCTTCACCCGCGCGCGCGGCAGCGCGCGCTTGTCGATGGCAAGCCCGAGAGTGACGGCGCCGTCGCCGGTGCTCGCCACACCGGCGTAGCCGCCGGGAAAAAGATGAATCTCGATGGCATCGCCATCCGGCGCGCGCCGCTCAACGCCGTTGAACTTTTCTTTCAAGCGCAGCTGAAAACCGACGGCGCGCCCGCGCATCGGCGCCCAGGCCGCGCCGATCTGCGTTGCCACCCAGGAATTGCGCCCGTCGGCGCCGATCAAAAAGCGCGCGCGCCAGCTGCTGCCGCCGGCTTTTAGACGCCAGCCGCGATCGTCGCGCGCGAGCGTTTCGATGCGGCAGCCGGTTTGCACGAGCGCGCCCAGACGGCGCGCCCGCTCCAACAGGATCTGATCCAGGACCGCGCGCCGGATCGCAAGGCCGAAGGTTGCGCCGTCGCTGCGGTTGGAAAATTGCGCTTCCGCGGCCGCCCCTGAGACCGCGGTGATGCGAAAACCGGTCAGGCGCCGGTGCGGCGCGGCGAAGATTTCTTGTTCCACGCCGAGCTCGCGGAACCAGGGGAGATTGTTCGGGTTGACAAAGTCGCCGCAGAGCTTTTCCCGGGGGAAAGTTTTCTTATCGATGAGCGCGACGCCGTAGCCGCGGCGCGCAAGCGCGCTTGCGGCGGCGGAGCCGGCCGGGCCGGCTCCCAGGATGGCGACGTCGACGTCGATCATCGATCAACTCCGGACCGCGATCAGGCCGAGGACGCGGAACGGAAAAATCCACTGCACGGAAAAATTGCCCACATCGGCGCGCCGCAGCAGCGCCGCCCACTCGGGCAGGGTCAAGGCGCGGCGCACGGAGAGCGGCGCGTCGCGGCGGGTCATCGGATTGCGCGTGAAGATTCGGCTGATCACGCGGATGCCGTGGTAAGCGAGCGGGTGGCGCACCAGATCGCTGACGATGATCGCGCGGCGCGCCAGGCGCGCCCAGACGCGCAGCAGCGCCACGATCTCGTCGTCGGGAAAATGGTGCAGCATCTGCGACGCGAGCACGAAATCGAAGGAGGCGGCGGCAAAGGGCGGCGCCGCGCCGTCGCCGCAGAGAAGCGAGATCTCGCTGAAGGCGCGGGTCTGGCCGGCGGCCTCCGCGACGCTCACCGCTTCGCGGTCGATCGCCGTCACGCGCGCGCGCAGGCGCTTTCGCCGCGCCCAGCGCACGATCGCGCCGGGAACGTCGCCGCTCCCCGTGCCCACGTCGAGCAGAGAAAAATCGCGCAGCTTCTGCTCGCGCACCAGGCGCGCCAGGCCGCCGAGCACGTTGCGATGACAGCCGAGCCAGCGATTGAGCGCGCGCAGGTTGGCGAGATCGCCGAGGAGCAGCTCGCGCGGCTGGCCGGGCAGGTCCATCAGCTCCTTTTCCGCGCTCCGTTTCATGCCGCGGCGCCGCGCGCCACCACCAGCGCGGAATTTTTCGAGCCGAAGCCGATGCAGTTGCACAGCGCGACGTCGGTGCGCCGGGCGATGCTCTGGTTCGGGATATAATTCAAATCACATTCCGGATCGGGCGTTTCGTAGTTGATTGTCGGCGGCAGAAAGTCTTCGTTCATGCCGAGCAGCGCGGCCACCAGTGCCGCCGCGCCCGAGGCGCCCTGCGGATGGCCGATCATCGACTTCACCGAGCTCATGGGCAGCTCGTAGGCGCGCCGGCCGAAGCAGAGTTTTGTCGCCAGCGTTTCGGTGCGGTCGTTCAACACCGTGGAAGTGCCGTGCAGGGCGATGTAGCCGATCTCGTCCTTGGCGACGCCGGCGTCTTCGATCGCAAGCTGCATGGCGCGCGCCGGCTCCACGCCGTTGGGATTGAGGCGCACGCGATGATAGGCATCGCAGGTCGAGCCGTAGCCGAGCAGCTCGCCGCGGATCTGCGCGCCGCGCGCCAGGGCGCGCTCGCGCTCTTCCAGGATCAGCACCCACGCGCCTTCGCCGAGGACAAAGCCGTCGCGCATTTTATCGAAGGGCCGCGAGGCGCGCTCGGGCTGCTCGTTGCGCGAGGCCGAGACCACGCGCATCACGCAAAAGCCGCGCAGAATGCCCGGCGTGATCGTCGCGTCGGCGCCGCCGCTGACCAGGCGATCGGCGAGGCCGAAGCGAATCATGTTGAAGGCGTAGCCGAGCGCGTCGGTGGAGCTGGTGCAGCCGGTGGAGATGAGATGGCTCGGGCCGTGAAAATCGAAACCGAGCGACACTTCGCTCGACAGCCCGCCCGGGGTCGAGCCGGAAATATTGTACGCGCTCACCCGGCGCAGCCGGTCGGAAAAATACCAGCGGTACTGCTCTTCGGTGAAATCCGGCATGCCGCCGCCGCTGCCGATGACCACGCCCCAGGATTGTTTTTCTTCCAGGTCGAGCCCGCGCCAGCAAACTCCGGCATCGCGCAGCGCTTCCTCGGCGGCGGCGCGGAGCAGCGGCGCGGCGCGGCCGACGCGGCGCGCGTCCGGCGCGCTCGCGCCGTTCGCCGCGGGAAAATCCCTCACCTCGCCGGCGATGCGGCAGTCGAGCTCGGCCGGATCGAAACGCGAGATCGCGGCGATGCCGCTCTTGCCGGCGCGCAGCGCGGCGCGGTAGGCGGCGGCGCCGATGCCGTTCGGCGCCACCACGCCGATGCCGGTGATGACCACGCGGCGGCGCGGCGGGCGATGGTTGGCGGAATTCATCTTGACTCTGCGGAGCGGAAATAGTTTCTTAAAGCATAACACCCATCGGGAGGGCCGTTAAGGCGGAGCTGACGGAGGGGGATTGATGAGATTGGTGATCACGGGGGCGACGGGTTTCATCGGCGCCGCTTTGTGCGACAAGCTTCTCGAGCAGGGCCATGCGCTGACGCTGTTCACGCGCGGCGCGCCGCGCGATGCCAACACCGGCACCAAGCGCTGGCTGCACTGGACGCCGGGAACGTTGCGCGAATGGGCCGCCGCGCTGGACGGCGCCGACGGCGTGATCAATCTCGCCGGCGAGCCGATCGCGGAAAAAAAATGGACGCACACCCAGCGCCGGCGCATCGAAAAGAGCCGCATCGACGCTACGCGCAGTCTGGTGCAGGCCTGCGCCAAGGCGCGCCAGCGGCCGAAATTTTTGATCAACGCCTCGGCGGTCGGCTACTACGGGCCGCGCGGCGACGAGACCGTCACCGAAGACATGGCGCCGGGCGAAGATTTTCTGAGCGTGCTGTGCCGCGACTGGGAGGAAGAGGCGAAGAAGGCCGAAGAGCTGGACATGCGCGTGGTGCGCCTGCGCATCGGCATCGTGCTCGGCCGCGGCGGCGGCGCGCTCGGCAAAATGGCCGAGCCCTTCAAATATTTCGTCGGCGGCGCGCTCGGCTCGGGGCAGCAGTGGATGTCGTGGATTCACCTCGAAGACCTCATCGGACTGATCCTGCGGCTGATCGACGATCCGCAGGCCGCGGGGCCGGTGAACGCGACCGCGCCCAATCCGGTGCGCAACAAGGAATTCTCCCAGACGCTCGCCAAAGTGATGCGCCGGCCGTGCTGGGCCACGGTGCCGGGCTTCGCGCTGAGATTGATGCTGGGCGACATGGCCGACATGCTGCTCACCGGGCAGCGCGTGATCCCGGCCGCCGCGGAGAAATTCGGCTATCAGTTTCGCTACCCGACCCTCGAGCCGGCGCTCGAAGCCTGCGCGCCGATCTGAAGATGGCCGCGCCGGAGCGGGTTTGAGCTCACCATGCAATTTGCCGATCAAGTCGTTTTGATCACGGGCGCCTCCAACGGCATCGGCCGCCAGCTTGCGCTCGATCTCGCCGCGCGCGGCGCGGTGGTGGTCGGCTGCGGCCGCTCGATCGCGCGGCTGCGCGAAGTGCTGATCGAAGTGCGCCGCACCAGTCCGCGCTCGGCGATGATCGGCTGCGACGTGGGCGACGCCGAGCAGGTGCGCGGCATGACCGCCAAGGTGCTCGCCGACTTCGGGCGCATCGATATTCTCGTCAACAACGCCGGCATCGGCATGCGCCAGCCCTTCGCCGAAATGCCGCTCGCCGCCGTCGAAGAAATCCTGCGCACCAATTTTCTCGGCGCGGTGAACTGCACGCGCGAGGCGCTGCCGTCGATGATCGCGCGCGGCCGCGGCCACATCGTCAATGTCTCCTCCGGCGCCGGCAAGATCGGCACGCTCAACATGGCCGCCTACTGCGCCTCGAAGTTCGCGCTCAACGGCTGGGCGGAGAGTCTTTATTACGAGCTCAAGCCGCTCGGCGTGAAAGTCACGACCGTCTGCCCCGGCCCGGTGCGCACCGAGTTCAACCGCGATTTCCGCGAGAGCGAGCCCAGGGCGCCGGCCCGCCTCGTCCTGTCCGCCGAAGAGGCCGCGCGCGCGATTATCCGCGCCATCGAAAAAAACAAGTTCGAAGTGATCGTGCCGCGCTGGCTTGCGCTGCTGTCGCTCGCGCGCCGGCTGGCGCCGAGCGGGTTCCGATTTTTTGCCGAGCGCAGATTTCGCCCCTACGCGCGTCGACCGGCCGCGAGTGAAGACCAGCTTCACCGGACGGGCACCGACGGCGGCCACTGAAGTCCTCCGAACATCATCCGAAGAGGAGATTTCCCATGTTCCTGTCACGCTGGCTCGCGCTTTTCTTGCTCGCCGTTTCACTCGCCGCCGCCCCCGCCCGGGCGCAGCTCGGTCCCAAGGATGGCGCCGATCTCGCGCCGACGGATTTGAACCGGGTCAAAGTCGGCCAGCCGGCGCCGGACTTTACCCTCGAAGACGTGAGCGGCCAGCCGATCACGCTGTCGGACTTCCGCGGCAAGAAAACCGTTGTGCTGGTTTTCTACCGCGGCTACTGGTGACCCTTCTGCGTGGAACAGCTCGGGAAGCTGAAAAGTTTGTTGTCGAAGCCGGAAAAAGAAAAGGTGCAGATCCTCGCGGTCAGCGTCGATTCCCACGCGGACTCGAAGAAATTCGGCGAGATGCTGAGCAAGCGGTTCGAAGGCGAGTTCGACTTCCCGCTGCTCGAGGATAAAGATCACAAGGTGATCAACCGCTACGGCATCTTCAATCCCGACGGCCGCGGCTGGCCGCATCCTTCGACGTTCCTCCTCGACCCCAAGGGCGTGGTGCGCTGGAAGGACATCGAGACCGACTACAAAAAGCGCCCCTCCAACGCGCAGATTCACCGCGAGCTGATGAAGATCAAGTAGCCGCGAGAATCAAAGATGGCGCTATGGCGCCGAATTCGTGGGCTTGCAGAATAATCAATTACCGTGGTAATTTAATTTTATGGCGTTGGCCCAGTCAAAAGTAACGGCTCAAGGACAAATTTCCGTTCCCGTGGAAGTGCGCCGAAAGCTTGGCATCGGTCCCGGTTCGGTGCTGGAGTGGGACGAAGAAGGCGATGCGGTCGTGGTACGCAAAGCCGGGCGTTACACTTCGGAAGACATTAACCGAGCGATTTTCCCGCGCGGGGAGCCCACCTCAAAAAAGGTTGAAGAGTTCGACAAGGGCATCCAGCGTCATATTAAGAAAAAGCATGCGCGCCGTTGACACCAATGTGTTGGTCCGGTTGATTGCACGCGACGATCGGAAGCAGGTCGTCGCCGCGGAGTCATTCGTCAGCAAAGGAGCGTGGGTGTCCCTTCTGGTTCTCATGGAAGCCACATGGGTTCTTTCGGCTGTGTACGAACTGACTCACACAGAAATCGCCACCGCCGTGGACATGCTTCTGCATCACCGCGATCTCACCCTTCAAGAGCCCGATAGCGTGGCCGCAGCACTGGAGCAATATCGCAATCGGCCGGCGTTGGGGTTCTCGGATTGTTTGATTCTCGAAACGGCACGCAAAGCGGGACATCTTCCCTTGGGAACCTTCGATCGAGACCTCTCAAAACTCGATGGCGCCGAAGGCTTATAGCGCCACGACACCGGCACATTGATCTCGGGATCGCTTGTTCCTGTCTAGTCCGAGATATATCGGCGTTGCCGATGGACACCACTCCTCGTTCCGGAAGGAATCCGGAGCGAGCCCCAGCGCTTTATCCAACGCTCTCGCAACGGTTCACTGGTTTGCAATTGTCAGCCGAGGTCGCTTGGTTTTGTTTCGACCTTTCGACAATGCTCTACCCCAAGGAGGACGAAGATGTCCAAAGCAACCGCGGCTCTAATATTCTCGTTAGTCGGCGTGCTCTTTGTCTTTCCAGCGAAAGCCCAGGAGCGCGACGACTCTCGGTTGACACCCGCGCAACGCAATCGCACCGGCACTCTCAGAGAGTTGATACCGGGTTACTATGTCTTCTCGTCCACTAGCTTTAACAGCGGCGTCATCGCTACCAATGAAGGGGTCGTCGTCCTCGACGCGCTCACTTCGGAAGCCATCGCGCGGCAGGAGCGCGAAGCGATTGCGAGTCAAATCAAGCAACCGGTGCGCTTTTTGGTTTCGTCCACTTTCCATAACAATTATACGTGGGGCAACGTCGCATATCCGGACCTGGTCAAAATCGGCCACGAGGATTACCGCACCGATCTGCTTGCGCAGATGCAGCGCGACCGCGCGTCAGCCGAAGAACAAAAGGCCAGACTGCCGCAAATCACCTACCGCGATCGCTTGACGATCCATCTTGGCGGCAAGGAAATTCAGATCCTTTACTTGGGCAAGGGCCACACCCGCGGCGACAGCATCATCTTCGTACCGCAAGACCGCATCGCATACGTGAGCGAGCTCTATTTTTCCGATCAATTTCTCTACATCAACGACGGCTATGGTGTGAGCTGGCTCAAAACGCTCGATGCGGTGGAAGCTCTGGTGGCCGACATCATCGTGCCGGGCCACGGTCCCATTCCGCAGGATCCCAAAGAAACCCGCCAGGGGCTTCATCGCTTTAGGCAGATGCTGGTCGACCTGCGCGATGCCGTTCAAAACGAAATCAATCGCGGCGCTACCGAAGATCAAGCCACCGCCGCAGTCACTTTACCTCAGTACCAACAGATGCAAGGGTACAAATCCCAGAGAGAAGTCGCCGTGCGGCGTACGTACCGGGAAATCATGGGCACGCTTAAGTGAAATAAACCGAGGAGCAAGCAGAGTTTCATCGGGGATTATAGGAGGACACTTTCCATGATCGGGAACGATATCTTGCTGGACGCATTTGCCCGCGTCCACGAGTCGCTGCACCGCACGTTGGGCGACATCACGCCGGAGGAACTGCACAAAGAGCCGCATCCGTCGATCGGCTGGCTTGCCTGGCGCATCAGTCGAGTCATGGACAGCAACGTCGCCCGGCTATCCGGCGCCGAGCAGTTGTGGATCGCCGGTTGGGCGGCGCGCTTCGGCATGCCGCCCGGACCGGAGGATTACGGCCGATCGGCGAGGCACACGCGAGAGCAGGTCAAAGCTTTCCATGCCTCCGCGCAGCAACTCCTCGACTACCACAATGCGGCGTACGAGAGGATGAGAACCTATCTCAACTCATTGTCCGCCGACGATCTCGCGCGCGAGCTCGACGAGCCGCAATACAGCCCGCGGCCGACGGTCGCGGTGCGTCTGGTCAGCGTCCTGGAAAATGCCATGACCAACGAAGGGCAGATCAGCTATCTGAAAGCCTACCACCGCCTCGGCGGCTGGTTCCCGCGCGAGGCCAAGAATCCGGCGAGCGTGCGCTGACGGAACCGCATCTATTATAATTGACCATGCGGCGCGAGATCGACGAAAGTCCGAAATGTCAAAATCAGGACTTGACCGGAATGCTCGCGCGCTATCGCCCAAAGTTTACGGTGAAATATTTAAACCGCCGGATGTCAGCCCGCGGCTCTGTCAACAAAAGATTTGACCCGAATCGGGTGATGACTGATTCAACTTACCTTCTTAAGAGTCAGATCGGCGTGTATTCTTTTACGGCCCCGCATGGCCTCAATATTACCTGTTAATTCATTGTCGCCGACTAATTTGAGGTCAACATCGTTACCAACCCCGCTCCGCAGTTCAAGAACCACGTCGGTCCCATTGACTATCACGTTGATTTTGACCTGAGGCAGTTTCTTATCTGTAGTTCCATAATTGCCAGTAGCGACTAACTGACCATCCTCACGCGCCACAGATTTAATAATCAGGGTCTGAAAGGGGCTGGTTTTTGTTGCTCGAGTTCCCTCCCACGTGCCCACCAGCTTTTTGGCTAAATCATCGTCAGTTGTTTGAGCCGTTAAACCATGTGCATTTATCAAAAGCGCTGCGACTGTAATAATGAGGATGCGTTCGACCACGGACAAGTTTTTTAGCATTGCAACGTCCCCCCTTTGGCTTCATTTCGGCACGAGCTATATCAGCGGCGCGCCAGCCGGTCAAACCAAAGTTCGAAGGTGTAGTAGCAACGACTTAATGGTAGTTGGGAACGATGCCGCGCCGTGTTGCAGCAGGATTATCTCGCTTTCCAGGCGGCGGCTTTTTTTCTCGACTACCATCCAGCCAATGTCTTCAGCGTGTTCGCTCCTTCTCGTTGGTGGTTGGAGTGCGCCCCATTGACTGGAGAGAAAATCTGAGAATTTGAGGGAGGTGCGATCGGCTCAACAGGCGGGTAGGATAACCCGCCGCAAGGAGTCGATCGATGGGAAAGCAAAGACGGAA